>OLNJ01000082.1_pt1 | contig 89809 bp, 87 predicted proteins | sample 1672191 | NCBI WGS metagenome assembly OLNJ01 (sample SAMEA3136657, study PRJEB25190) | human gut metagenome | biome: human gut; feature: human-associated habitat; material: faeces | place: Austria | collected 2013
GCGACAGCTCAGTTATATTACCATAGGGTTTTATGCTTGTCAACCATAAAATTCATTTTTTTTCGATTATTTTGTTTTTTTGTTTTAAATAAACAATTATTGCATTCACAACTTCTACTTTCTATTGAAAAAGCGAAAATGCAACGTGCATGTATTTATATAAAAGCAACTGTCTGAATCATAGATTACTTCCAGGGCAATATCCCAATCTTCCCCCACGAAATCCCCTGTATCCAGACAGCTGATTTCTATTTTTCTTTATTTATTTTTTTCATAGATTACAAGAAGTCCCTTGAGCAGAAGATCTTCATCCAGGATAATATCCTTCTTGCAATGAGAAACGATCTTCTTTGCAAGACCGCCTGTTGCAATAACAGTCGCCTTTTCTCCAAGCTCTTCCTCTATACGGTCAATGATTCCATCAATAGCAGCAGCATTGCTGTAAAGCACTCCGCTCTTCATACACTCGATCGTATTCTTGCCGATCACATGCTTTGGAGCATCGATGCTGATTCCACTGAGCTGAGATGCCCTGGCAGTCAGTGCGTCCAGTGACACGCCGATTCCCGGAAGGATCATACCCCCAATGTACTGTTTCTTATCATTGACAACTGAAACCGTAGTTGCAGTTCCCATATCAATCACGATAAACGGCACCGGATATTCATGCAGTCCTGCTACCGCATCTGCTACAAGATCTGCGCCCAGTTGTCCCGGATTATCCATCATAATATTCAGTCCCGTCTTAACGCCAGGCCCCAGAACCATAACCTCTTTTTTGAGGATTTTTTCCGCAGCAAGCTTCGCGATATTTGTGATCTGCGGAACAACCGAAGAAATGATGCATCCCTCGATCTCTGTTTTTTTGATGTGATAGATATCTAGTACTGTCTTCAGGTCAACGGCATATTCCAGCTCCGTTTTTGTCCGTACCGTAGCAAGCCTCTCAATAAAATACGTCTTCTTGTCATCAATGCATCCGACAACAATGTTTGTATTTCCAATATCAATTGCTAAAATCATAATTTCCTTTTTCCCGTCTTTTTACAAAAAATACTTATGCATTCTCCCTGCTGATCTGTGATGCCGGGATCAGATGTGCCTTGGATAAAGCCGCTCCCACAGCACCTGTGATCACAGTAGAAGAAACCATCTCGCATACTGCATTGATTCCCACCATCAGGCAGCAGCCGATAATAATGTTGTGACCACCCATCAGATTTTTAACATAATCGGTATTTCCGAACAAACCTACAAGTGCAGCCATAAAGAACAGTGTATTTAAGAATGCTGAAAAGAAACCTGTCACTGCACATGCTACATAAGTGTTGCTAACTTTACGCATGCCTCTAAAAATAAATCCGAGGCAGATACCATCCAGAAGACGTGGTACAAAACGCTGGATAAAGGCAAGCACCGGATTGATACCGAATAACACAACTCCCATGGCACTGGAACCACCTACACCAATACACTGCAGAAAGCTTGTAAGTCCGAAGATCGCACCTGCTACAGCGCCACCTACAGGGCCAAGCACTACCGCACTGATCGCTACCGGGATCACATTAAAAGAAATAGCCAGAGGTCCGATGTTCAGATATCCCAGAGGGGTATACGCCATCAAAAGAAGTATGGCTGCCATCAGGCCAAGTAACGTAAGCTGTGCTGTTGTAAATCTGTTGTTTTTCATTTTTTCTTCCTCCTTGTTACCGTTCCGTTTCACAGAATCCCCGGACTAACAGCGTGTCCGAAACTCTCCTTACGGATACAATACGGTGATGGAAAGCGGATTCGTTTGGATTTTTTATTTTCCGCTTTTCTTTTCTGCCGGATCATTTTTTCCACAGTTCCGGCTGCCCGTGGTGCTTCTTTTGCTTATTTTGTAAGCTCCAGAATTTTATCCAGGATCTTAAGGGCTGCATCCTCCTTGCTCATAAGCGGGAGTGACACTTCCTCATCCTGTGTAATCAGAGTCAGAACATTGGTGTCCCCCTGGAATCCGGCACCTTCCACCTTCAGGTTGTTGGCTGCCACCATATCCAGGTTTTTCTTCTCAAGTTTGGCTCTGGAATTACCTATCATATCCTTCGTCTCCATAGAAAAACCGCAGAGGAACTGACCATCTTTTTTGTGCTGACCCAGATACTTCAAAATATCATCTGTCCTCTCAAGCTCTATGAAAGCCTGACCATCCTTTTTCTTGACCTTATCCTCGCTGACATTTTTCGGACGATAATCCGCCACGGCTGCTGCCTTGATGATAATGTCCTGCTGGTCACTTACAGCGGTCACTGCCTCAAACATATCCCTGGCAGTGACCACAGGAACTACTTTCACAAAAAGCGGCGGCTCGATCGCAGTAGGTCCACTTACCAGTGTGACCTCCGCTCCACGGAGCATAGCCATTTTTGCGATCGCATAGCCCATCTTTCCGGATGAGTGATTCGTAAGACAGCGGACCGGATCAACAGGCTCCTGCGTCGGTCCCGCTGTGACGAGAACTTTTTTTCCGGAAAGATCCTTCTCAAAAGCGACCTCTCTTAAAATATATTCCAGCAAAGTCTCCGGCTCCGGCATCTTACCGGCTCCGGTATCTCCGCATGCGAGATATCCGTTGGCCGGTGTGATCACCTCATATCCGTAAGACTGAAGCTTCTTAATATTATCCTGCACGATAGGATTCTCATACATGGCAGTGTTCATAGCCGGGGCAAAAATCCTCTTACATCTGCAGGCCATAACAGTTGTTGTCAGCATATCATCGGCAAGACCGTTGGCGATCTTTCCGATCACATTGGCGCTGGCAGGCGCGATCATCACCACATCCGCTTTCTTCGCAATGGAAACATGTTCGACCTGGAACTGAAAGTTCCGGTCAAAAGTATCCACCAGACATTTATTTCCGGTCAATGTCTCAAATGTGATCGGATTAATAAAATTCGTGGCATTCTCCGTCATCAGCACATGCACATCTGCATGAAGCTTATGAAGTGCGCTTGCCAAATATGCGATCTTATATGCAGCGATACTTCCTGTAATTCCAAGAAGTACAGTTTTTCCTTTCAGCATTCTTCTCCCTCCTGTCAGTCGGTCATTCGGATGCTCTCGATCACCGGCTGCTGATCGGATTCAATGCTTCCATTGCCGTCTGTAGGCTTCGCATCCTTACAGATCTTGTCCACAACATCCATTCCTGAGGTCACATGACCAAATGCAGCGTAATCACCGTCAAGATATGTAGAATCCGCCTGCATGATAAAAAACTGAGAACTTGCGCTGTCCGGATCTGAACTGCGGGCCATGGAGATCGTTCCACGAACATGGGAAATATCATTCTTCACACCATTATTGGAAAATTCTCCCTTTATATTCTCGTTGGCACCACCGGTTCCGTCACCGTTCGGATCGCCGCCCTGGATCATAAATCCATCAATAATACGATGGAAAGTCAGTCCGTCATAAAAATTATCCTGCACCAGCTTCACAAAATTCGTCACAGTGATCGGCGCGGTATCCGCATCCAGCTCCACATCGATCTTACCGTAATCCTTCACGATGATCTCTGCGTGATGTGTTCCTGTAAGCTGTTTGCTAGTATCGATCACCGTCGTTCCTGCCATGGCAGCATCCTCGGAACCATCTGAAAAATCATCAGAAGTATCACTGGAAGAGTCCTCTGTTGCACTCTCGCTCTGGCTATTATCCTCTGCACTCTCCTCGGACTGTGTGCTGTTTTCTTTTGCATCTTCCGTGCTGTCCTTCGAGCTGTCTTCTTCAGCCGAATCAGAAAATCCGGCTTTCTCCGCCTCTTCTTCAGAAATGGCCTTTGCAGCAGTCTCTTCATCTACAGCCTTCTGTCCTTCAGAAGTATCCTCATCCAATATCTCTTCCTCTGTAGCCGGCTCCTTCGAAGAATCCGAAGAGCTTCCGCAGCCAGCCAGAACTCCGGCGGTCAGCACCGTTGCAAATAATACAGATAAAACTTTTCGTTTCATTATAAATATTTCCTCCCTATCAGATTCCAGAGAAAAGGTTTCTTCACACGTTTCTCCAGACGAGTTTTTAACTCTCCCCCTGTAAGCTTTTCTCAGTGTACCATTATCCTCCCATAAAGTCAACTTTGCACGAAACGAAGAACAAATCCACAGCCGTCCTCTTGTATCTCATTCCCTTCTCTGCTAAAATAAACTTCGGAGTTTTTACAACACTTCATTTATTTCAGAAAGTGAGGAATCAAACATGGAAAAGATTACAAGTTTCACCATAGACCATATCAAGCTTCAGCCAGGCGTATATGTTTCCCGTAAGGATTCTGTCGGCGATCAGGTCATCACAACCTTCGACATCCGCATGACTTCTCCGAATGAAGAACCTGTTATGAATACTGCTGAACTTCATGCAATGGAGCATCTGGCAGCGACTTTTCTCCGTAACCATAAGCAATTCGGATCGAAAGTAATCTACTGGGGACCGATGGGCTGCCGTACTGGAAACTACCTTCTTCTCAACGGCGATTACGAGTCCAGAGACATCGTTCCGCTCATGATCGAAATGTTCGAGTTCATCCGTGATTTCGAGGGTGAGATTCCGGGTGCTTCCGCAAAAGACTGCGGCAACTATCTGGATATGAACCTTAACATGGCCAAATATCTGGCTAAGAAATATCTTAATGAGGTTCTCTATGATATCAAGCCGGACCGTCTCGTATATCCGGAATAAAACTTCAACGTTATCATTCATTATACAAAAAGAGCCCTTGTATCCTAAACCGAAATTCATTCAGCTATAGGATACAAGGACTCTTTTTTATGCCTGCTTTACTGAACCGCAGTTACATCTGCTGCTCCGGTATCCGTTGTTGTGGTATCCGTGGCAGCTGCCGGTGCACCTACCGGAGGTGTAGTACTTACATAATCACCGGAAGCATAACAGGTCTGTCCATTATAGTCCACGCGGATCCATCCATTGGCACATACACCCGTACACTTCAGAGACTCACCTGAAAGCACACCTGCAACAAAATCTGCATCAGCGCTGGCATCCGCGCGGAGATTCACACCCTCTACTGCGTAATAGGTTTCATCTTTCACTTCCACTGTGATACCACTCGGTGTCTGCTCCGTAGCAACTGCAGAATCTGCAGCCGCAGCATCTTCTTTCGGTTCAGATGTTGGTTCCGGAGTTGCAGTCGCCTTCGGTGCTTCTGTCGGCTCCGGAGTTGGTGTCGCATCTACAACAGTTACCACTGCATCAGTTCCTTCTGTAAATCCACAGCCCTGCACCATAAATGCTGTGCCTAATATTAAAGCCAAAATACATTTTTTCTTCATGATAAACGGTTCCTCCTTATACGCCGGTCAAGAAATTACCATATCCGGCATTTCGTGCAATAACCCTGTTCTTAAATATACACGATTATATCGCATTGTGCAAGTCAGCTGTTTAAATATACAGCTGCCCTTTTTCAATTTTCGTATACTCAATATTATATTTCTCCAAAAGTTCACAGAATGCTCCCACATAGCAGTCTGACTTAAATTTCTGGGTAAACGCAAAGCAGATTCGTCCATTCACACAGTTGATTTCTGCAAGCATAGATACTGCATCCGCATAGGTATAACAGGTGCGAATATGTTTTTCCACCTCACCCCATTCGAATTATCCTGTATAGCTGATGTTTGCCGTTGAACGCTGCATCTCGATTACTTTCCGACACAGCTGGATTGCACTGTGCTGTGATATTTTCACGGATAACCTCATTTGCAAATTCCTCCTGCAAAGCTTCTGCATGTATATTCCGGATTGCTTTTCCCAGAAGCCACGTAATCATGGAATTCACACTTCCATGATTCTTCTTTGCAAACTGCACGAATATATTCTCCGGTACAGCAAAGCGATAAAGCTGATATCCCGCCTTTATCGGCTCCGGAAACTTATAGATTGGTTTTTCTGCTGTTCAGATTTTCCCTCCAACATCTGATAATATCTCTGCAGAACCGCTTTCATATACTAAAAGCTCCCACTGCATCCATCAGACCATGAGTAAAGCTCAGGCTGAATTTATGATTCACTACCGAAAAACGATACAGATAATCTCCATTTTCCGAAAAAACAAACGGCCGGTCTCCATAATCATGATATAATTCCACAGGCATATTATTTTTTCCCAGAATCAATCAATTCCTCCTTGGCACAAGCCGGACCTGCAAATACGGAAAACGCTTCGAAGCTTCTCTGATGGCATACTTCATATATACATCATCAATCTGCTCATCCAATTCCATATTTACCGAAACAAAATTACTGCTATCACCAATAATACTGTAATAAAAAAGCTGCTTCGATCTTATTTCGGTCATAACATTTCTGCCTTTCCGCTTATTTTACTGTCGGTGGTCACCAACACAACAAGGCTCAAACAGCGCCCACACTGTCCCTCCGCAGATCATTCCAAGATCCCCTGCGTCCTGACCAAGCTCATAGATTTTTGTTTCCACTTTTTTTACTTCCAGAGCATATTTTCCTGCTTCAAATTCCACCTTTCCGCCACCGATGCTTCCGGCAGTTCTTCCATCCCGGAATACGAACATTTTACTTCCTGTACCTCTTGGGGATGAACCTTTTTTCTCAATAATCGTTACCATGGTTCCCGGAACGCCGCAGCGGATAGCTGCTTCTACATCCTCATCACAATATGTACGGAAAAATCTGTTTTTTTCCTGAACGATCTCTGCCAAGATACTCACTGCGATCTCTGCTGGCATCTGTCCGCCTATCGGGAGTCCTATGGGAGCGTGGACTGACGCAAGCTGTTCCTCCGTGAAACCTTCTGCCCGAAGTTTCTCCATAGTGATCCGCACCTTTGTCTTGCTTCCGATCATGCCGAAATATGCAAAGGGCCGTTTCAGGATTTCTCTGGCGCAGGTGGTGTCGCCCAGATGTCCTCGCGTCACAACTACATAATAGGCATTTTCATAAGGAGGAATTTTTTCAGACATGGTTTCAAAATCGCCTGCGATCAGCTCCTCCACCAGGGGAAAGCGCTCTCTTGTCACGAAATCCTCACGATCGTCCATTACAGTCACATGAAAGCCAAGGAGCCGTCCAATCTCAGCTACCGGTAGAGATACGTGACCGCCGCCTAAGATGATAAGGCGGGGATTTTTTTCGTAGGTTTCCACAAAGATCTCCTGTTCTTTGTTTTTCACAATCCCGGTGCCTGCGGCTTCTGTGACTGCACTTTTAAGTTGCTCTTTTATACCTTGTAACAATGCCAGTTTCGCTATTGTACCGGTTCCATTTCTGATTTCATCTCCAGTTTCAGTATTCTCGTCCCCGGCATATGCAAAGCAGTCTGCTTCTGCTAGATATTTAAGTCCTGCATATTTTCCATTTAAAACGATTCCAGTCTTTGCCCGTCCGTTTTTTTCTACAACGTCATATATTTTCTGATACATGTTGGCCTTTCCTTTCGCTTTCTGCTTAAACAACATCTGATGAGACTCTGCTCAAAATTTCTCTCATTTTTTCACGCAGTGCTTACGCTTCCTCTGCCAGTTCCCGCACAGCTCTGGCTGCCTCATCAATCTCTTCTTCTGTGTTGAAATACGAAAAGCTGAAGCGCACTGAGCCAGTTTTCCCCGTCCCCAATGACAGGTGCATCAGTGGGGCGCAGTGGCCACCGGCTCTTGTGCTGATGCCGTATTCCTCGCTGAGTGCCATGCTGACCTCAGAGGATCCTGCTCCATCTATATTCAGTGTTACCACCGGTGAGCGTTCTTTCCCCGAAAAATCCCCGTATACAGTCACACTTTTAATTTCTTTCACCTGGTTATAGAAGTGCCACATCAGCTGCTGCTCGCGCTTCCGGATCTTGTCCATCCCGGTTTCGTTTATCCAGCCAAGCGCAGCCCGCAGCCCTGCAATTCCATGGCTGTTCAGGGTTCCGGCTTCCAGTGCCTCCGGCATATCCTTCGGGTGTTCTTTCTGAAAAGTCAGGATTCCGCTTCCGCCTACTTTTAAGGCTTCTACCTTCACGCCCGGACGCACGCAGATAGCACCGGTTCCCTGGGGTCCCATAAGTCCCTTATGTCCGGAGAAACAGAGGATATCAATATGATCTTTTTTCATGGAAATCGGAAAAACTCCTGCTGTCTGTGCAGCATCCACAATAAAAAGTATTCCGTGCTTCCTGGCGATCTCTCCTATGGTGCGGATATCGTTCACATTTCCGGTGAGATTGGAAGCGTGGGTACATACCAGCACCTTTGTCTCAGGACGGATCGATGCTTCCAGCTCTTTAAGGGAAATACGTCCCTGCCGGTCTGCCGGAAGAATGGTAAGCTTCAAACCTCTCTTTTCCAGAGCATAGAGGGGGCGGAGTACACTGTTGTGATCCATCGCTGTTGCAATCGCATGGACGTTTTCTCTCTCCGGATGAAGTACACCAAAAATTGCTGTATTCAAGGCTTCCGTAGCATTACTGGTAAATGCCACGCATTCCGGACCTTCTGCCTCGAACATTTCCGCCAGCTGGCACCTGGTATCAAAAATCAGCCTGGATGCTTCCAGTGCTTCTCCACTGCTTCCTCTTCCGCTGTTACCTGCCTGCTGCATAGCTTCCACTACAGCCCGGGCTACACAGTCCGGCTTGTGAAAGCTTGTGGAGGCATTATCCAGATAAATCATGTGAATTCTCCTTGTGCTTTTTATAGAAAAATTTTATAATCAAAACTGTTATTATTTTATACTACCGAGGAGGTTTTTCCAATGAAAAAAGCATCTTTTTTCAAAAACCTGCCGTTTAAACTTCTTGTTGCTGTATTCTTGGGCATTCTTGCCGGTCTGATTCTGAATCAGCACAGCACCAACGGAATTTCCATGGCAGTTCTCAATATCGCCGTTACCATCAAATATATCCTGGGTCAGATCATCACCTTCTGTGTACCTCTGATCATCCTTGGCTTTATCGCCCCGTCCATCACGCGCCTTGGCAAAAACGCCTCTGTTATGCTTGGCGTGGCAGTGGTTCTTGCCTATGCTTCTTCTGTGGGTGCTGCACTTTTTTCTACGGCAGCCGGATTTTTTATTATTCCGCATCTGTCCATCCACTCCTACGCTGCCGGCCTGAAACAACTGCCGGATGTGATCTTCGAGCTGGAGATCCCGCAGATCATGTCCGTAATGAGTGCCCTTGTTTTCTCCATTATGCTGGGTCTTGCTGCCACCTGGACAAAAGCAAAGCTGATCACAGGTATCCTGGAGGAATTCCAGAAGATCGTTCTTGCTCTGGTTGCCCGTATCATTATCCCAGTGCTTCCGCTGTTTATCGGTTCTACCTTCTGCGGACTTGCCTATGAAGGTACCATCACAAGACAGCTGCCTGTTTTCCTTGAGGTCATTGCCCTGGTGCTGCTGGGGCATTTCATCTGGATGGCATTTCTCTACATAGCGGCCGGAATCTACTCCAGAGAAAATCCTCTGGAAGTGCTCCGCCATTACGCACCGGCTTATCTCACCGCTGTGGGAACCATGTCATCAGCGGCCACCCTTGCCGTAGCACTGCAGTGTGCCTCAAAAGCAAAGCCACTTCGAAAAGATCTGGTAAACTTCGGAATCCCGTTGTTTGCCAATATCCATCTCTGTGGCTCTGTACTTACGGAAGTTTTCTTTTGTATGGCAGTCTCAAAGATCCTGTACGGATCCGTTCCTACTATGGGAAATATGGTGCTGTTCTGTCTGCTTCTCGGCATTTTTGCCATTGGTGCACCTGGGATACCTGGCGGAACGGTTATGGCCTCCCTCGGCATCATCACAGGGGTGCTGAAATTCGACAGCTCAGGCACTGCGCTGATGCTGACCATCTTTGCACTGCAGGACAGCTTCGGAACTGCCTGCAACGTTACCGGAGATGGTGCTCTGACCCTGATGCTGACCGGCTTCGCCAAACGGCATCATATCGAGGAGCAGAAGATCGATATCGAATTGTAAAACCGCGCATTATTATTCGCGAAAATGAATGCGAATATTTTTTACGGGCGGATCACTTTACCTGCCTTTGCAAGCTTCTCCGCGATGGTGTACATATTTGTGACCGTTCCTACGGCTGGTTCTTTCAGCTCATAGAAGTTCACGCAGGTTCCACAGGTAAGGATCTCGCAGCCTTGCTCTTCCAGTGTTTTCAGATCCTCGATGCACGGAGAATCCTGGGCAGTAAGCTTCGCACCACCATTGTAGAACAGCATGACTGACGGTGCTGTTTCCAACTGTGTCAGTGCATAGACGAAGCCTTTGATCAGGATTCCTCCAAGCGCCGGATCTCCGTCACCCATCTTGTCTGAGGTAACGCATACAACATAATCACCCTGTGGTGCTGCTGGTGTGCACACGATCTCCGGCTCCACTTCATTTCTTGTCTGGTTGTCAGATTTTACAACCATGCGGATCTCGTATCCGTTTTCTGTTTTCTTTGATACAAAGCTACAGCCTGTGCTTCCTGCAAGTCTGCTTAAATTATTGACCGCTGTCTCATTGTCTACAAGAATCAGGATCTCATCACCCTGTTCTGCTTTGTCCAGAACTTTTTTTGTCATTACGACCGGGATCGGGCACTGTTTTCCCATTGCATCTATGGTATGTTTCATCTTCTATATTCCTCCCATTATGTCTATTTTTTCACTAAAGCAGTTCTTCATTCATCCTGTTTCAGCATTCACCTTCATGCGCCTGCCTGTAGATCTCACAGGCACCTGTATTCACACATCGTTCATGTGCACAGTCCATAAATGTCAGCTTCCGGCTGCCATCATCCTGCACGGTATATTCACAACAGACTGTTTCGCCGTTATTCATCGTCCGGCAGAAGCCGGAGATAAATTCTTCTTCTATTTCCATTTCGGTTCCTCCGCCGGAGCTTCTGCCGCACCGGTTGGTGTGATCTCCTCCAGCATTCCCGTCTCATTATACGCCTCAAACTGCTCCTCGATCTTACCCAGAATGTCTGCATACTGACAGAAAGCCTCCGCCAGCTCCTCCCTGTGCTCGGGAAGCTTCTTATAGCAGACCCTGTGCTCCATGCTGGCCCAGAGATCCATGGTCATGGTACGGAACTGGATCTCCACCGGAAAATATTCCATAGTGTCCAGATAATAAACCGGTACAGCAATGATCACGTGAAAGCTCCGGTAACCGTTGGGCTTGGGATTGTGTATGTAATCCTTCTCCCGGATGAAGATCAGCTCGCTCTGTCTTTTCAGTGCATTTACAAGGTTATAAATATCATCTATAAAGTAACAGATCACACGGATTCCAGCAATATCCCGAAGATAGTCCTTGGCGTTCTGGACGCTGTCGGAATGTCCCAGCTTTTCCAGTTTTTTCTCAATGCTCTTCTTGGATTTGATCCGTTCCTGAATATTGTGGATCGGTAACACGGAAGATTTCTGATACAGGCTTCCGTTGAGCACCTCAAGCTTAGCCCGCATGATCTGGCTGGCATTCTGGTATGGCTGGATGCAGTCATAATATTGTTCGTTTGTCATGAAAACCCCTCTTTCTCATTTGCTCACCGTAAGTTCTATTGTACAGAACAAATGTGAGCAATCTGTAGTATTTTTCTAAGATTTTCCTGACGGTTTTATGAATTTTTTATAAAAAATATTTCTACTCGGAAAGCTTGTGAATAAACAATCCGCTTCGAAGCTTCGGCTCAAACCAGGTGCTCTTCGGCGGCATCAGCTTGCCCTCATCCGCAATAGACATCAGATCCTCCATGGAGGTCGGATACATGGCAAAAGCAGCTCCGCCTGTTTCATCTGCCGCTGCTGCCAGATCCTTCAGACGATGATTGCCTCCCATAAAACGGATGCGCTCGTCTGTACGCGGATCCTCAATCCCAAGAACCGGGCCCAGCACCTTATCCTGAAGAATGGAAACATCCAGCTGTCCTACATGATCCTTCTTCGCATAGATATCCGGATATGCTTTCAGATGGAACCACTCCCCGTCCACATAGAGACCGAAACAGTGTTTTTCCACCGGCTTACACGGGAACCCCGGCATAGCCATCAGCTCAAAATTAAATTTCATGCTTCCGATAAAAGCCTTCGGATCCATTCCTTTGATATCTTTTACAATTCTGTGATATGGAAGGATCGTCAGCTGGTCATACGGAAATACCACGGAAAGGAAAAAGTTGAACTCTTCTTTTCCTGTATAGTCCGGATGCTCTGCCCGTCTTTTCAGGCCTACCTTCACAGCAGAAGCTGCCCTGTGGTGTCCGTCTGCAATATAGATCGATGGAATTTCTCCGAAAAGCTCCCGGATCTTCTGAATTTTCTCCTCATCGTCTACGATCCAGACTCTGTGTGTGACCTCATCCTCCTCGGTGAAATCATACACCGGAGCATGCTCCACCTTCCAGCTCTCCATCAGGGAAAGAAGCTCTGCCGGATAACGGCATGCCAGAAAGATCGGGCCTGTATTGGCATCACAGACATCCACATGGTGAATTCTGTCCTGCTCCTTGTCCTCTCTTGTCAGCTCATGCTTTTTAATGACGCCGTTTATATAGTCGTCGATGGCACTGACGCCTACGATTCCTGTCTGGGATTTTCCCTTGCGGATCAGCTCATAGAGATAGTAGTTCGGTTTCTCGTCCTGGATCAGTGTTCCCTCTTCCTGGAATCTGTCCAGATTTTCTCTGGCTTTCTCATAAACTTTTGGATCATAAAGGTCTGTCACCGGATCCAGATCCATCTCTGCTCTGTCTATATGGAGAAAAGAATATGGATTTTTTTCCCCGATCTCTCTTGCCTCCTCTCTGTTTACTACATCGTAGGGAAGTGCAGCCACGCGCTCTGCCTTGTCCGCTGCCGGCCGCACTGCCTGAAATGCCTGAAATAAAGCCATGTTTTCTGTTCCTTCTTTCTTTAGTTTTGCATGTATATCTTTTCACCCTGAAGAACCGGATATCGCACAAGTGCTGCTCCGTCCAGGTCTTCATGATGCATGTCGACTGCTGAGATCTGATGATTCTCATATGTTGTATAATAATAAATTCCCTTATCTCCGTTACAGCAGGAAGAGTAAAGTGTGATCTCGTATTTACCTGGTTCCACCTCACAGCAGCCTCTCTGCTGATCTACAGATCCCAGGATATGGAAAAACTGGCTCACACTCTCAGCCTCAGATTCACCGGAAAAAGAATGCTCCCGCACATATGCCACACGTGCAAATCTGGATGCTGAGGAAAGATCTCCCGGCAGTCCCAGAGCTCCCATGCCACGGCTGTAGGCTTTCAGCCCAAGCTGGTCAGAAAAATAATTCTCCGGCTGCTTCGGGGAAAGGTGCATGTAATTATTCAGCATAAACATCTGCTGGTCAAATGGAGGATTGTTGGTAAGCACACCTGCCGGATCGTCCCACACATGAAAACCGTCTGCCATGGATTCTACAACGATCGCTCCTTCTTTATCCGCAATGATCCAGTGAAGCTGTGCGCAGGGAAGCTGTTCACTGAACGGAGTTTTTACCAGATTGATACGCGAAAGAAGCTCTCTCGCCTCTTTTACGGTAGCACATTTTCCAAGAATCCAGGGAATGAATTCGAACTGTGCCACATTTTCTCTGCCTTCCTCCACCTCATTGTAGACTGCGTTTCCAACGAAATTCAGGCCTGCCATTCCAAGACCTTTCTCATTAATGGCATCATAATAAAGGGGATAATCCCCTGCCACATGTGCCATACCGATCAGCGCATAATGCTTGGAAAGTGTTCCCATATGGCGTAAGTTAAATACATAATTTCTCGGAGTAATGGTGATCTCATCTCCGTAGGAGAACTCATAATCCAGAGTTCTTCCGAAATAAAAATCTTTTGTCTTATAGGTTGCTGCTGTACACATAGATTATTTCTCCTTTCCGTTTAGTTCCGGCAGTACTGTGGCCAGCATGGTAAAAAAGCAGGCACAGCCTCCCACAAGGTTGGATATCGGCTCCGCCCAGAACACACCGTCTGTTCCCAGACCGTTCATATATGGCAGAAGGATCGTCAGAGGCACCACTATGATCGCCTTACGAAGCAGGGAGAAAAAAGTCGCCCTCTTCGCCTTGCCAAGTGCCACAAACACGCTCTGTCCTGTAAACTGCAGTGCCATGAAGCAAAATCCGAAAAAATAAATATGAAGCGCCGGAACGCCTTTTTCAAGAAGCTCCGGGTCATTATTAAAAATACGGATAAAAAACTCCGGAATCAGCTTCAGGATTCCCCAGCCTGCCATAGTAAAGACCACACAGACGATTGTCACGAATTTGATCGCTTTTTTTACACGGGCGTAAGCTTTTTCTCCATAATTAAAGCTCATGACCGGGGACGCTCCCGTGGCCAGCCCATGCACCGGCATGGTAAGAATATCCCTGACCGAGTTCAGAACTGTCATAACGCCAACATAAATATCCCCGCCCCAGTTCTGAAGCGTGGCATTGCATACGACCTGCACAAGACTGTTGGTAAAGGCCATAAAAAAGCCGGACATGCCCAGGCTTGTAATATCCCGGACACGTTTCCAGGATATCTTCATTGCACTTCTCTTTAAATTAAGCACTGCCTTCTTTCCACGAAGAAAGTTCAGAACCCACATGGCCGAACAAAACTGTGAAATAATAGTAGCTACTGCTGCCCCACGCACACCCATGCCAAGTACGAAAATAAACAGCGGATCCAGAATAATATTCAGAACAGCTCCGATCAGGATCGTAAGCATTCCTGTATTACCGAAACCCTGACTGTTGATAAACGGATTCATTCCCAGGGTTATCATTACAAACAGTGTTCCCAGAAGATAGATCTTTATGTAGCTTGCCGCATAGGGAAATGTCACATCACTGGCACCAAACGCATACAGGATCGGCCGGTAAAAAACAAGTCCGATGACCGTCAGGATCACGCCTGTACCAATCAGCATGACAAATGTATTCCCCATGAGCATTTCTGCTTCTTCTTCGTTACCTCTTCCCCTCTCCATGGAACAGAGCGGCGATCCTCCATTACCGAAAAGATACGTAAATGCTGTAATCAAAGTTATGATAGGAAAACAAAGTCCTACGCCAGTCAGCGCGGTTGCTCCAATTTCCGGGATCCGTCCGATATAGATCCGGTCTACGACATTATAGAGAAGGTTTAAGATCTGTGCGATGATCATCGGCACAGCAACCTCCATAATATTCCGATAAACATTTCCTGTGGAAAAATCCGTCTGATGTGTTTTCATTACTATACACCTTCTGTTCTATAAAAAATCCCCTGTCTTTTACTATACTATAAACAGAAATCAATGTAAATCCATTTATTCCTTGTCATTTACACAGAAATCGTTTATAATAAAACCATAAAAACGGTAATGATTCCACGTGCAATCAGTCAAGAAACCACATCGTAGAGAATCAGCCCCGGATGGAGGTATACTTATGGATAATAATTACAGCGGCATGGCTGTAGGTGTCTTTGAACTAGACAACCTGGTAGCCTGTTTTGTTGCCCTTGATGCTGCTTCCAAAGCAGCAAACGTAAGGATTCAGAGTGTTGAGCGTAACCGTCTCAAGAGCGGTGCCTGCGTGAAAATGCGTGGCTCTGTTTCCGATGTCAATGCAGCGATGGAGGTTGCGCTTGAAGCAGCTAAGCCTCTTGGTAAAGTCGTTTCTCACACAGTGATCGCTTCTCCTTCTGAGGATACAGAGATCGCTCTGAAGATGACGATTAACAAGTAGGAAGCGAGGGTTTGATTATGAGTTATGGTGCTTTTGGATTAGTTGAAGTTATAGGAAGCAGCAATGCGATCCTTGTGATCGACCAGATGCTGAAGACTTCTGATGTTTCTTTTCTTACATGGCAGACCAAGTGTGGCGGACATGCCACTGTTTTCCTGACCGGTGATGTTTCTGCTGTTACTGCTGCTGTTGAGAGCGTGAAAGGTAATCCACCGTGTGAGATCGTGGCTTCTGCAGTGATTTCCAATCCGTCCGGGGAGACGATACGGTTGGCCGAGGAAGAAGCTGCTAGGAATCATTTTATGTAGGTTGGTATAACGAACGTACGCAGGGAACCGCCCTGTGTTCCCTGCTGTTGTTGCGTTTTGGGTGGAGATCGGTCGCGGACGCGTTTTTTAACCGCTTCACTTTTTCTGCATACGCCAGCCGGGGAGTGGGCGTCCGTCTGCTACATACCACATCCTCTCACATCCACATCTACCAGCTCTCTCCCGTCAATCACCTCAATAACTGCCGTATCTTCTCTGTGTCGCGTAATCACCCGCTTTCCCCCAACATCTCCGTCAAGCTCCAGCAACTCCCCATAATATCTCTTTGAAAAAACACATGGATTCCCCGTTTTCCCATTATACTCCACACAGGCAATCCCTTTCTTTTCCTCCAAAAAGCACCGGATCAGCGTAAAAATCGTCTCACTTCGAAGCCAGGGCTGATCGGAAACTGTAAACAGACAGGCTTCGGCATCCCGGTTCGCCTTCAGGCCAATCTTCAGAGAAGAAGAAATCCCCTCATCCGGATGCAGATTATAAAGCACCCTTGCTCCGATTTCCCCGGCAGCTTCTGCAATCTCATCATATTGCGTAACCACCGTAATTCCACAATCCAGCCCCTGTCGTTCCAGAGTTTCCTTTACCTGCATAAGCTCTCCAAGAATATGACAATACATCGGCTCCCCATCAATCAAAGCCAGAAGCTTATTACTCCCAAAACGTCTGCTGTTCCCCGCTGCCAGCATAACCAGTCCAAGCTTTTGTTTCATTTTCTTTCATCTCCACATAGCATTATTCCTACATTTCTAACGCTCCCACACACAACCTCCACACCAGCACTTCTGCAGTACTCCACGATCCGCTTCGCATTCTCCAGTGTCTCCAGCACATCCGCCTTATTAAGATAAACCACAAACGACCTCTCCCCCACACCTTTTCGAAGCCCTTCCTCAGACACAGCAATCCTGGCCACATCCATCCAGGTCACAATATCCTCCGTACTTTTCCCGAGGAATTCCGCCACTGAATCTGGTCTGTGGGCAGTTTCGGAGATTTTTTTTCCAAGGCAGTCAAAACCAGTCACACCAACGACAACATCCGCCTCCTCAGGGATCACCGGCTCCCACTGGGCCGGAACCTTCAAAGGAAGACGCCTGGAACCGTCCGCCTCCACAAGCAGAAGATCACAAAAGCCGAACAGTTTCCGGAAGACTTCCCTGTCTGGACCGGAAATCTTCGGCTGTCCGGCCTCATGATGTGCCGCCATTACATAGCCATGTTGTGAAAGAAGCTGCCGGATCGCGCAGGCGTCCTCTGCCTCAGCAAATGGACGCCACGGCTCCCAGGCCATATGTGTAGTCGTTGTGACGATCACACGCTTTCCCTGGGCGGAAAACTTTTCTGCCAGATACCAGATCAGGCTTGTTTTTCCGCCGCCACCTGTAAATGCAGCGATCATGGGCGTACTCCTCTGGAAAGAAGCACTTCCAGGACACCGCCTGCAATACATCTTGCTTTGTCGGAAATGGTGAAGCAATTCTTTTTCTGCTCTGCACGGGGATCAATATCTGCAATCTTCATTCCCTCAAAAACCGGATACCCGTCACGGATCAGTCCGCGGATCACACCGGAGATGGTAGCTTTTACCGGAATATCTCCTATCATGGCGATCACCTGATCCTTCTCCACAAGGTCTGCAATGTGACTTATGTTTCTCATATTTCCGGCTGCTGGCGAATGGATTACACGCTCCTTGCCGATTCCTGCGATCAGCCCCGGCACACCAGTATTGGGAAGTGCACTTCCCTCCCGGATGATCCGTCCCAGATTGTGGCCACGCATGGTCTCGATCACATAGTCCACATCCTCCCCGGCTGTAAAACCAGGGCCAAGGCCCACAGTCAGCGGAGCCATAGACCGATCTGTGCCGAGATTCTTTTTCGCAAGGATGGCATCTACCACCGCTTCCGAGGCAAGTTCATGAATGTGCTGTCCATCTGCATCTGTGAGAAGCGGAATCTCTCCCACTTCCCAGCAAGACTCACATTGTGCCAGGATATCCGTTTCCTGAATACGCCTGCACACAACACCCTCAACCTCTGCACTGCCATCATAAACAGCCTCACAGAAAGCCACATGACGGCGGATCGCACTTGGGTGATCACATTCAAGGATCAGAACCCGGTAGCCGCACTGGTGTAATTTGTGGATCACGCCGGTGGCAAGATCACCACCACCGCGTACGATCACCATATGATTTCTCTTAATAGGTTCCATTTTCATATACCTGCTGTCCGTTTCCCGGCATTCCAGATGCCAGTGTATCATAGAGCTCTGCATCTGTAGCATCCTTATAAGGAGATACATAAAACAGCCCTACGATTCCGATGGTGATACCAGAGAGAATATCCCACGGAATAAAGGAAAGATCCAGAACAAAAGCTTTCCATTTATTTCCATACATCATCTCACGGCTTTTTGCAAAAGCTTCTTTTCGGTCCATATCCGGATATTCTGCCATAAGATACGGAACCATTTTGTATTCATAGGATTTCACGATTCCCGGGATAATAAACAGCAATGACCACAAAAATACAAAAAGATCACGGAAGAACATGGTTTTTACTACATTTCCATAGTTTCCGGAAGTGAAAGAGCTGAAGATCTTTCCGATTCCAGGTGTAGAATACAGGTTCTCAACATAAAAGCTTCTTGCACCAACCTCGAGCACATTTCCGATAAAGAAATGAAGGATCACACCGATCAGTGCGACCGTGATAATTGCACTGGCTCCTACCAAAGCAATGATCACTGCAAGCGGAGAATGCATAAATTTAACCATCTGTCCGTAAAAAGAGCTTCCTGTGCCGTAGGCATCTGTATACAGGCTGGTTTCAGAACTTACGGAATCTGCACCGCTCTGTGCTGCACCTTTTCCACCGGATGCCACCACGATCGCCAGGATCAGGCTGACTACAACTGCTGCCCAGTAGTTCTTGCGGAATGCTTCCTTGGCACGCCATTTCAGATCTTTTCTTGTCCAGTTATTATTGTTCATTTTTACCCCTCCCTGTACGCCTCACAGACCTTAAGTTCCCGGCGGCCTTTCTGCCAGTCTGACGGATCAACCGTAACCTGATAACCACCGCCGTTTTTTACATGCCATTCATAAAATGTTCTCTGTCTGTCTCCATACTCTTCCATAATATTCATGATCGTTCCGCCGTGGATCACAAGTGCTGCGGTGTTTACTTCTTCCCGTATGCACTGTGCCACAGCCTTCTGAAATCCCTTAAGGCTCCTTCGTTTGAAGTTCTCCCGGCTCTCTCCGCCCGGAAACGGAAGTGTTCCGTTACTGTCGATCCATTTCTGGTAATTTTCATTTCCGGAAAGTTCCTTATAATTCTTGTTCTCGAATTCTCCGAAATCGCATTCCGAAAGCTCTTCGATAATGTGCATTTCTTTTTCAGGAAAAAGAATTCCGGCCGTCTCCACGCATCGGAGAAGCGGGCTTACATACAAAGTATCCGGCATGGGATAATCCAGTTTCTCAAGGAAAGCTCTTCCCTCTTCACTTAAAGGCTCATCCGTCGTTCCGATATAGCGGGAAAGCTTGTTTCCCGGTGTCTGTCCATGGCGGATCAGATAGATCTTAATCATCCTTTATCACCGTCCCGATTCCACATACCACTCTTGTTACCTTGCTGCTTTTTTCTGCAAGTGCCGTACACACGCGGCCTACAGCTTCCCGGTACTTCCGTTCGAAGGCATCTGCAGGAACGATCCCATATCCGACTTCCTCGCTGACCAGGATCACGTTGGAATTTTTTTCTGCAAGCTTATCAGCAAGATCAGAAAGCTCTTCTCCGTTCTGCAATACTTTTCTTATGTATTCATGAAATCCCAGAACGCCCTGTGCCGAAAAAAGTTCTTCTCCTGTAAGCTCTCCGCCTTTTTTCCATTTTATGGCAGGAAAAAGCTTTTTTGCATAATTTTCTTTTCCCTGGTAAGCACCACCTATGATCATCTCCATGTTTCTCCACCACCTTTTCGTCTTTTTTATTACAGAAATACACCGGCGATTGCCAGCACCAGAGCCATCACAACCTCGCAGATGCACAGGAAAAATCCGGACAGATCTCCGGTCGTGCCGCCGAAATATTTCATCGCCATATGGTGATACCACCAGAATACGACTACAGCTGTCACAATAGCCAGTGCTCCCTGGATCGGATCAATATGTACCATCAGAAATCCTACGAGCACAATTTCCACGTACAGGATCTCTCTTGATATAACATCGGAAGCATTCCTTGAAAACTCTGCCACAGTTCCGTCAGCTTTTGCTTTCGGAAATGAGATCACGCCGATTCCGGAGCAGCATCTGGACATCACAAAGCCCAGACTCATAATCGCGATTCCCTTCGGATTCGTAAGAAGCTGATTCCACGCACCCAGCCATAAGATAAAATAGACGCAGGCTGTAATAACTGCAAAAGCTCCTGCGTGGGAATCCTTAAGGATCTCAAGTCTGCGCTCCCTTTCCTGCCAGGAACTTAAAGCATCTGATGTATCCAGAAGTCCGTCCACATGAATTCCGCCTGTGACAAATACCGGAATCACCGTAAGGATCACGGTAAGAAAAAACGGCTCCAGCTTTACATGTGCTCCGAGAACGCATCCCGCAAGCCATGTCAGCACACCGATCACAGCTCCCACAAATGGAAAGAAGCACATCATATATTTCATATTTTCTTTATTCCAGTCTACCATTGGTGTGGGAATCTTGGAAAACATGGCAAATGCGGCTTTACAGCTGTTCCATATACTTTTCACTTTTCCTCTCCTCCTTTATGCCAGACCGGTATCCCGTATACGACCTCCACAACACGGTCTGCCATTTCTGCCAGGTTACAGTTGATCTGTCCCAGCTGTTCTTTATATTTTTCGGATTCTCCTTCATAGAGAACTCCGTCGGAAAAAATCTCATTGGTGACGATCACCACATGCTCTGCCTGATCAAGAAGATTTTTTACGCCAAAGATAATCTCCTCTGCCACCTCCGGATGAAACCCATCTTCCCGGAACATTTCGTTCGCTACCAGGTTTGACATACATTCCAGCAGCACCACACTGCCTTTTGGAAGCACCAGCTCATCCAGAGCCGTGTATCGCTCCACTGTCTCGAAGCCTTTTCCTGCGCGCATGTGCCTGTGTCTGCGGATTCGCCTGTGACTCTCCTCGTCAAAGGCCTGCATGGTCGCAATATAGATCCGCCTCGCTTCCCCGAAGGAAAGTACTGTTTCTTCAGCGAAAGCAGATTTCCCGCTTCCGCTGCCCCCCGTTACAACAACCAGCATTTTATTTCAGCTCCTCATACTGTTCTACATTGATATCCCCAAAAGTACTCATGGAATTATAAACCGCGCAGGAAAGATCAATCAACGGGAACAAAGCTACTGCGCCGGTTCCCTCACCCAGACACATACCTGCATGAATAATTGCTTCTTTTCCCAGCTCTTTCAGTATCAGATGAGCTGCCGGTTCTTTTGACACATGAGATGCAATAATATAAGCACGCACCTGTGGGCAGATCTTCACAGCTACAAGCGCTGCCACACAGGAAATGAAGCCATCCATGACTACCGGCATTCCAAGCGCAGCGCCGCCAATATAAACACCTGCCATTCCTGCAATATCGAAACCGCCAACCTTTGTCAGCACATCAATGGCATCAGAACGGTCCGGATTGTTCAGGGCAATAGCTTTTTTGATGGCATTGATTTTCCTTACCAGACCTTCACCGGTAAGTCCCGCACCGCGCCCCGTCATATCTTCCACAGGTTTGCCAAGAAGTACCGCTGCCACCGCGCTGCTGGTCGTAGTATTTCCGATTCCCATTTCACCGGTAGCAAGCACCTGGTAGCCTTTGTCTTTCAATTCCTGCGCCATGGCGATTCCGGCCTCAATACCTTTGATTGCCTGCTCTCTTGTCATAGCCGGTTCCTTGGTCATATTTTTTGTTCCATAGGCAACCTTAAGATCTGTGCGGACCTTTGTGTCAACGACCATTCCCACATCCACCGGAAAAAGCTCTGCACCGGACTGACGGCACATAACACAACAGGTCGTGGCACCGTCCAAAAAATTCTCCGCAACAATCGCAGTAACCTCCTGCCCTGTCTGGGTCACGCCTTCTTCCACAACTCCGTTGTCCGCACACATGGCAACTACTGCCTTTTTTTCCACGCGGACATCCGGTGTGCCTGTGATACCGGCGATCTGTGTCAGCATGGTCTCAAGCGCGCCAAGAGAATGGAGAGGTTTAGCGATACTGTCCCACCTTTTTTTCGCCCCGTCCATGGCCTTCTCATCAAGTGGCCGGACTTTTTTTACCGCCTCATTTAAAGTCATCATTTGCTACCTCCTGTCTTTTTACCTGTAGTAAAAATTAAAAATTTACTAAATATATAATTCAGCGCCAGCACAATAAACTGGGTGCAGAATTTCGCGATCATATCGTTCAGTCCCATAGCAACCGCCAGAAGCCACACACCCCCGACCTCGATCACCATGGTCACAAGACGGGCGCTCACGAATTTGAGAAACGGCTGTATATGGTCTTTAAGTGTTTCACATTTATCATGAAAAACAAATTTCGAGTTTACCACATAGGCAAACAAGATCGCCAGGATAATGGAGATCACGTTCGCCGTCATAAGCGGGACACCTACAAGTCTCATCACATAAAAGCTCACCAGATTCACAAGAGTCGTACAACCGCCCCAGAATACATACCGGATCACATCATTTCCGTATAGTTTCAGAATCAGTTTCTTCATTATTTTTATCTCCTCCGTGTATGATCTTCGACACGATATAACGTGGACGCCGCTTCACTTCCTCATAGATCCTGGCAATATAATAGCCGATGATCCCAAGACTCATCATCACCGCGCTTCCAATAAACAGAAGCACGATCAGAAGCGTGGTATAACCTTCTACTGCATGTCCTGTGAAATACCGCACCAGTGAATAAACCAGAAGGACCAGTGAGCAGCAAAAACATCCCACAGCTCCTGCTGTTACAAACTGCAGGGGAATTGTTGTAAACGCCACGATATTCCGAAAAGCATAACAGATCAGCTTTCTGGTTGACCATTTGGATTCCCCGGCTTCTCTCTCCTGTACCTGAAAGGGTACGGAAATGCTTCGAAAGCCTACCCAGGAAGCTGCTGCCCGGAAAAACATGCTCCGCTCCGGCATGGAGAGAACGCTTTCCACAGCCTTCCGGTCCAGCAGCTTGAAATCCGAAGCATTCTGCATATCAAAACCTGTTGCCCGGGACATGATCCGGTAGAAAAAGCCTGCGCTCTTCTGATGCATCACGCTTTCTTTTCCCCGGCTTGTCTTCACGCCCTCCACAACCTCATAGCCCTGCTCCCACAGATGAAACATCTCCACCAGAGTTTCCGGTGGATGCTGCAGATCACAGTCCATCACAGCTATCGCATCTCCGGATGCCTGAGCAAGTCCCGCCATAATTGCAGCTTCTTTTCCAAAATTTCTGGAAAAATGTACACCATTCACATTGGGATCCTCCTTCGAAGCTTCCCGAATCCGGTTCCAGGTTCCATCCGAAGAACCATCATCCACCAGAACAAGCTCATACCCGATTCCTGCCAGGCTCAGAACAGCCTTTAATGTCCGGCAGGCCTTTATCACCATCAGCTCTTCATTATATGCTGGCAGAACTACTGATAATCGGCTCATCTTTTCAGCTTTCTCCCTTCTTTTCGTCTTTTCGTATGCCTGTTATATGCCACGATCAGAAGAAAAACTGCCAATCCTGCCACGGTCAGCGTCATCCCTGAGCGAATATATGGTGTACGGTACGTAAGCACGATGCTGTGCTTTCCTTTTTTCAGTTCAAGGCCCATATACATGCTGTTAGCCTGAACAAGCTCTGTTTCCTCGCCGTCCACATAAGCAGTAAATCCCTCACTGTATGGAATTGCAAATACCAAAATTTTATCCGAAGTTGTCTGAATATCTCCTGTGATCCGGTTTGTTCCTGTCTTAACATTCTGAAGACTTTCGTTTCCAAGTTGTTCCGTCTGTTTTTCTACGGAATCCATCGGCTGACACACCACATAGAGATCATCAAAGGTATATTCTCCAGGAGTGGAAAAAGTAAGTTTCATGGTTCCGGCATTGTAATTCTTATATCCCATATTCAGAAGGAAATTATGACGGCCGCTGTAACCATTATATTTATCTGTAAAAATACGGATTGTCTTGTCAACAGAACCCAGAGAAACATCCATGGATGCCTCTTTGCTCTCTTTCCAGTAACGCCAGTTATCGTCCTCATAAAGAATGGTGTTCTTCTCATATTTTGTGAGGGAAGCCCATTTTTTATCACTGATCTGCTCCCGCGGGGAGTAGGCATCAAAATCCAGATTTTCTGCGATCAGATAAACCTCTGTCCCTGGCTCACCTTTATATCCGATAGTTGCCGTGGCATTGGCTTTCGTTACAATGATTTTTCCATCCTTGATCTTACAGCCTTTATCTGCTTCCAGTGTAAAATTTACTTTCTGGTTATCAAACGTAAGCTCTGTCTCCGGAAGACTGCTGTCCTCCACAACTGCGCCCTGGAGCAGTGCCTGCTGCTTCTCCGTTACGGAAAGCTTCTCATATTTTTCTCTTGGGATCCAGGAATCATAAGTATATCCCAGTGGCAGGGAATTCGTATTCTCATAAATCTTGTATTTCTTCGAAGAATCGGCTTCGCTGTCATAACCATACGGAAGATAAGCATATCCGTTCTTTTTGATGGCAAAATATTTCACAGAAGCCAACCGGTCCAGAATGGTCCTTCCGTCCAGACTACTGTAATGGTAATCCCATGGAGTATTCACATACATCTCATCAAAAAAACGACTGATATTTCCGTTGGCTACACTGAAATAATAAGATGTACTGTTCGTGCCAATGTACATGGCCGAGTTTACATATGAACCTGTTTTGTACTGATCATAGCGGGTCGTTTCCGAATCCTCAAGGGATCTTATCTCCTTATCCGGACCGGATTCAAGAGCTTTCAGCGCCTCATCCTTTTCTTCAAACTCTGACAAATAATCCTTCTCATAGGAGTACTGATAAGATACGTTCAAAAGGATGCTGGCGATCAGTACTGTGACGATCATTCCGCAGAGATATTTTCCCTGAACAAAAATATTTCCATAAGAAACCACAGTGAACACAGCCAGAGTCAGCATCATCACAGCCATGATATTTCGCTGCGTACGCGCCGCATTGGCAAACAATGCCAGCACACAGTACACCAGAAGCATAATAAATATGCGTCTTTTTTCCCGGATCTGAAGTGTGAACAGTTCCGGATACGCCTGCACAAGAATGTAGGCAATCAGCATTCCATATGCCCAGATCCACCGGTTGGATACGTAAGAAAAACCGTTCAGCACATGGCCTGCAAACGGAATCAGAAGAAACAGATTCATCATCACGAAGCCCAGCTTCAGTGCTGTATATTTCTTTTTTTTGGAAAAGATCACAAACACGCCTGCCATGGCAACTGCGGAGAATCCAGCAACGCCCCACTGGATCATATTTTCGCCGATCAGGCAGCCGAGATATTTTTCGTAGTAAACGTGGTCATACAAAAGTGGTACATAATTCTCCGCCTGAAAACGTTCTGTTCCAAACAGAGTCATGATCACCGGCAGGAAAATCGTAGCAGCGATCATCAGTGCCACAAGATAATAGCCTGCAAATTTCAGAAACCACTGAAATACATCTTTTACAGAACGCTTTTCAAATATTCCGAAATAGCGGAATGCGGCGTACAGCACCATAAAGACACTGATCATGTAAAAGAAATAAAAATTTGACATTGCCGCAATGGCCGAAGCCCAGATAAAAAGATATGGCTTTTCTTTTTTGTATACTTTTTCAATGCCCATGAGCACCAGCGGCAGGTAGATCATCGGATTGGAAAAATAGGGATGTTTCATAGACGCATAGATCGTCCATCCTGCAAAAATATAAACAAGGCTTCCGAGAAAAGTTGCCTGCTTCGGATTTTTGCGGTAAAAGCAGTAAATACTGAACGTGATCCCCGCAAGATAAATACGCAGAAAGATCAGGATCTCATACAGAATCTCCGTATATTTCTGCGGTACAAAAACGGAAAATAAAGTCAGCGGATCACCGATCACGTAATAATGAAGCGTTGTAAGAATATCGGAACCATATCCGATATGCATATCCCACATGGGAACAGAAAGTTTATGATCAATCAAAAGTGTTTTCAGGACATTTCGCAGATATCTGCCATAGTATGCCAGCGCATTAATATGCTGCGGCACTCCATCATGGCTCCAGATCAGCGATTTTCCATTGAAATAAAAACAGCCGTAAATAAACAGCGAGATCGCTGCAAAGACAAGGGTATACAGAATATAAAAATCTGCTTTTTTCTCTTTCCGGGATTTCTCCTTCGAAAAAAATATTCTCATGTTGTATCTCTCCTGTATAAGAAAAAAGACCTGCGGTGCGCTAAACACCGCAGGCCTCTCACCTAATGCTTAATCAGCAAGCACACTGTGTAAACAGTAACTATTGATCAGTAATTAGTCCTCTTTCTTATCTGCTCCGTAAAGAGTGATAAGTTTCTGCAGATACTCATATCTAGCCTGAGCCTCAGACTCGTTCTTAGCGAACAGTCTTGCGGCTTTCTCAGGATTCTGACGCTGCAGAGAGTTGTAACGAACCTCTCCGTTCAGGAAGTCCATATAGTTCTCCATATCCGGAGTCTTGGAATCAAGGCTGAACTTGTTCTCAGCAGCCGGATTGAATCTGAAGTTGTGCCAGTATCCGCACTTAACTGCCAGTTCTTCCTCTGTCTGAGCTTTGCTCATACCTTTCTTGATACCATGGTTGATACATGGAGCATAAGCGATGATCAGGGATGGTCCCGGATATGCCTCTGCCTCTGCAATAGCTTTTACAGTCTGGTTGAAGTCAGCACCCATGGAGATCTGTGCTACATATACATAGCCATAGCTCATTGCGATAGATGCCATATCTTTCTTCTTAGTCTCTTTTCCGCCTGCTGCGAACTGAGCGATCGCACCTGTCGGTGTAGACTTGGAAGACTGTCCGCCTGTATTGGAGTAAACCTCTGTATCGAATACCATAACGTTGATGTCGCGTCCGCTTGCAAGAACATGGTCAACACCACCGAATCCGATATCGTAAGCCCATCCGTCACCACCGAAGATCCACTGGGATTTCTTGGAGAGGAAGTCTTTCTGTGCAAGGATCTCGTTAGCCTTGTCACATCCGCAAGCCTCAAGAGCTGCAACGAGTTTCTCTGTAGCTGCACCGTTTGTTGCGCCTACAGCGTAAGTATCCAGCCATTCCTGACCAGCTGCCTTAACATCCTCGTTTGTTCCGTTAGCTACAAGGTCTTCGATCTTCTCTTTCAGACCGCCACGGATCGCACGCTGTGCAAGAAGCATACCATAACCGAACTCTGCGTTATCCTCGAACAGAGAGTTTGACCATGCAGGTCCCTGTCCCTTAGCGTTTGTTGTGTATGGTGTAGATGGTGAAGAGTTACCCCAGATAGAGGAACATCCTGTAGCATTTGCAATGTACATTCTGTCACCAAAGAGCTGTGTGATCAGCTTAGCGTATGGTGTCTCACCACAACCTGCACAAGCGCCGGAGAACTCAAGGAGCGGCTGTTTGAACTGGCTGCCTTTTACAGTTGTCTCTTTATATTTAGCGATAACGTCTTCCTTCTGTGGAAGTGTTACACCGTAATCGAAGAATTTCTGCTCTTCTGTGTTAGCTTCAAGCGGAGCCATCTCAAGAGCTTTGTTGCCTTTCTTTCCTGGGCAGACATTTGCACAGGAACCACATCCTGTACAGTCAAGAGCAGATACAGTCATTGTGAATGTATAGTCTTTCATTCCTGTAAGCGGAAGTGTCTTGATACCCTCCGGAGCGTTAGCTGTCTCATCTGCTGTCATAGCAACCGGACGGATTGCAGCATGCGGGCAGACATATGCACAGCGGTTACACTGGATACAGTTGTCCGGAACCCATACAGGAACGTTAACTGCGATACCACGTTTCTCATATGCAGCTGTTCCGGATGGTGTTGTACCATCTACATAATCCTTGAATGCAGATACTGGGAGGCTGTTACCTTCCTGAGCATTGATCTTGCACTGGATGTTGTTTACGAAGTCCTGAGCATCCTGAGCACCGTGGGATGCGTGAGACATGAAGAGTCCCTCGTCCTCAGCGTTCTTCCAGCTCTCCGGAACCTGAACCTCTACGACCTGTTTAGCACCAGCATCGATAGCTGCCCAGTTCTTCTTAACAACGTCATCACCTTTACGTCCGTAAGTAGCTTTAGCAGCAGCTTTCATAAGCTCGATAGCCTGCTCCTCAGGAATGATTCCTGTAAGCTTGAAGAATGCGGACTGAAGAATCGTGTTGATACGTGTTGGTCCCATGCCGGTCTCAATACCGATCTTAACACCATCGATGGTGTAGAATTTGATATTGTGGTTAGCGATGAAAGCTTTAACCTGTCCCGGAAGATGTTTCTCAAGTCCTTCCATATCCCAAGCACAGTTCAGAAGGAATGTACCTCCGTCAACAAGCTCCTGTACCATGTTATATTTGTTAACATAGGACGGATTATGACATGCAACGAAGTTTGCTTTGTGGATCAGGTATGTGGATTTGATCGGTTTCTTACCGAAACGAAGGTGAGACATTGTAACACCGCCGGACTTCTTGGAGTCATAATCGAAGTAAGCCTGAGCGTACATGTCTGTGTTATCACCGATGATCTTGATGGAGTTCTTGTTAGCACCTACAGTACCATCAGCTCCAAGTCCCCAGAACTTGCAGTTTGTTGTTCCCTCTGGTGTTGTAACAAGTGGTGCGCCTGTCTCAAGAGAAAGGTTTGTAACATCATCAACGATACCGATTGTGAATTTCTCTTTCTCAGTGTTCTCATATACTGCTACGATCTGTGCGGGTGTTGTATCTTTGGAACCAAGTCCGTAACGTCCTGTAAAGATCTTAACATCGCTGAACTTGCTGTCGCGAAGAGCTGCAACAACATCAAGATACAGAGGCTCGCCAAGAGCTCCTGGCTCTTTTGTTCTGTCAAGAACAGAGATCTGCTTAACTGTATCCGGGATTGCATCGATAAGAGCCTGTGCACAGAATGGTCTGTAAAGACGAACTTTAACAACACCGACTTTCTTGCCAGCTGCCATAAGGTAATCGATGGTCTCCTCGATGGTATCGTTTACGGAACCCATAGCTACGATGATGTGCTCAGCGTCAGCAGCTCCGTAGTAGTTGAACAGTTTGTAGTCTGTTCCAATCTTCTCGTTAACTTTATCCATGTACTCCTGAACAACTGCCGGAAGAGCGTCATAATATGGGTTACATGCCTCTCTTGCCTGGAAGAAGATATCCGGGTTCTGAGCAGAACCTCTCTGACATGGATGATTCGGGTTCAGAGCACGGTTACGGAACTCTGCGATAGCATCCATATCTGCCATATCTTTCAGATCTTCATAATCCCAGGTCTCAATCTTCTGGATCTCGTGGGATGTACGGAATCCATCGAAGAAGTTGATGAACGGAACTTTTCCTTTGATTGCTGCAAGATGAGCAACCGGTGTAAGGTCCATAACCTCCTGTACGGAAGACTCGCAAAGCATTGCGCATCCAGTCTGACGACAGGCCATAACGTCGGAATGATCTCCGAAGATACAAAGTGCATGGGAAGCAAGTGCACGGGCAGATACGTTGATAACACCCGGAAGCTGCTCGCCAGCAATCTTGTAAAGGTTCGGGATCATAAGCAGAAGGCCCTGGGAAGCTGTATAAGTTGTAGTCAGGGCACCTGCTGCCAGAGAACCGTGAACAGCACCTGCTGCACCAGCCTCAGACTGCATCTCTGTAACCTGTACTTCCTGTCCAAAGATGTTCTTTCTTCCCTGAGTTGCCCACTCGTCTGTTGCCTCAGCCATTACAGATGAAGGGGTAATCGGGTAAATAGCAGCTACATCAGAAAAAGCGTATGATGCATGAGCGGCTGCATGGTTACCATCCATGGTTTTCATCTTTCTTGCCATTTTTTAATTCCTCCTTAAAGGTTTGTTAAAAATATATTTTTAGACTTGCGGAAGCCTAAAATTCCATTGGTTATTATATCATACATTCCCAGCAATGTCCATTTTCTTTCATCTATTTTTGTACATTATCAGAAACAAACGTTGTTATCTTTTTGACAAATCAAAAAAGAGCCCTCCGGAAAAATTACTGTCCGGATAAGCTCTTTTTCACTCATATGTCTGTATCTCTCCTGCTCAGTCTGCCCTGATTTATAATCAATCACTCGGCATCCTTTCCAAAAAGATCCTGCATGGATTTTCGCCGGAGCATTGTCCATAATTCATCCTGAATATTCTTCAGCTCATCATGGGCATGACAGGGAACACCATTCTGTCCGTTTCTGACACATTCACATCTGCCATTCAGGCATTCAATAATCGACATATCGGAATCGATCGCCGTATATATATCATATAACGTCAGCTCCGCCGGGTCTTTCTTCAGAGCATAACCGCCATGAACTCCCCGGTATCCCTGAACGATCCCTGCGTTCTGAAGCTTTTTCAGTATCTTGTAGGCAAAAGGTGCTGTGATTGCTTCCCTCCCACAGATATCACTGACACTCAAACGTGTCTCTCCCATTAGTGCGCGGACAACCCGCATCGCATAATCGCTTTCTCTGGTGATAAACATCTCTAACCTCTCTTCTGTTCAACTAAGCTGCTAAATTATGATGATCTCCTGTTTTTATCATCACATACGTCAGTATAACGCATTTTTTTCAATAATAAAAGGTTATTATTTTCCTGTATTTCATGATAATCTCCCTGTTTTTACTTTATTTAATGTAAAAAGCAAAAATACAGCTTGCAAATTTTCCAGTTTACGGTACAATAAAGGACGATTATGTAATTGAAGCGATATTGATTATTTTGAAAAAAGAGGTATGATATGATTTCAGCAAACAACATCACACTGCGCGTTGGTAAAAAAGCGCTGTTTGAAGACGTTAACATCAAATTTACAGAAGGTAACTGTTATGGATTGATCGGCGCCAACGGCGCAGGTAAATCTACATTCCTCAAGATTCTTTCCGGACAGCTCGAGCCGACCAAGGGCGATATCGTGATCACACCTGGCCAGAGGCTTTCTTTCCTGCAGCAGGATCACTTCAAGTATGATGCTTACCCGGTACTGGATACTGTTATCATGGGTAATGCCCGCCTTTACGAGATCATGAAAGAAAAAGAAGCCATCTATGCAAAAGAGGATTTCACAGACGAGGACGGAATCCGCGCCAGCGAGCTTGAGGGTGAATTTGCAGAGATGAACGGATGGGAAGCAGAATCCGATGCTGCTACTCTTCTCAATGGTCTTGGTGTTGACACAGAGTTCCACTACACACAGATGACTGATCTGACCGGTAGTATGAAAGTCAAAGTTCTTCTTGCACAGGCACTTTTCGGAAACCCGGATATCCTTCTTCTTGATGAGCCGACCAACCATCTGGATCTTCCGGCGATCGAATGGCTGGAAGAATTCCTGATCAACTTTGACAATACAGTCATCGTGGTATCCCATGACCGTTATTTCCTGAACAAGGTCTGCACACATACCGCTGATATCGACTATGGTAAAATCCAGCTTTATGCCGGAAACTATGATTTCTGGTTCGAGTCCAGCCAGCTTCTTATCAAACAGATGAAAGAAGCAAACAAAAAGAAAGAGGAGAAGATTAAAGAACTTCAGGAGTTCATCTCCCGATTCAGCGCCAATGCTTCCAAATCCAAGCAGGCAACTTCCCGTAAACGTGCCCTGGAGAAAATCCAGCTCGACGACATGCGTCCGTCCAGCCGTAAATACCCATACATCGATTTCCGCCCGAACCGTGAGATCGGAAACGAGGTACTTATGGTCGAGAATCTTTCCAAGACCATTGATGGCGTTAAGGTTCTTGATAACATCTCTTTCACCCTCGGCCGCGAAGACAAAGTTGCTTTTGTAGGTGCCAACGAGCAGGCGATTACAACTTTCTTCAAGATCCTTACAGGTGAGATGGAGCCGGATGAAGGTAACTATAAATGGGGTGTTACCACTTCCCAGGCATATTTCCCGAAGGACAACACACAGGAGTTCGACAATGACCTTACGATCACAGACTGGCTGACACAGTACTCTGAGATCAAAGATGCGACCTATGTTCGTGGATTCCTTGGACGTATGCTCTTCCCTGGTGAAGATGGTGTGAAACGTGTCCGCGTTCTTTCCGGTGGCGAAAAAGTTCGCTGTCTTCTTTCCAAGATGATGATCTCCGGCGCCAACATCCTGATCCTGGATGAGCCGACCAACCATCTGGATATGGAATCCATCACAGCACTGAACAACGGACTGATCAAGTTCCCGGGCGTGATCCTTTTCACTTCCCACGACCATCAGTTCGTACAGACAACAGCCAACCGTATCATGGAGATTCTTCCAAACGGCAGACTTGTTGATAAGATCACAACCTACGACGAGTATCTTGCCAGCGATGAGATGGCTAAGAAACGTCATGTATTCCAGGTTAACGAGGAGGATGCACAGGACAACTAAGAAACAGTCCTTAATCTTTTCCCTGTTACATTAAGAATATTAAAAGCCCTGCTATCTGCAAGGGAGCATTCCCGGGAGTCATATCCCGGGGGGGGATGTTACCTTACAGCCGGCAGGGCTTTTTCTTTTCGATCAGTGCGATCTGATATTCACACTCCGTTTTTGATGTTTATCTGATTCGGGTCAATTACGCCATAGTGATCGGTGCAAGCTTGCCTCCTGTCACATCCAGAAGATCTTTCAACGGAACCTTCAGTGTCAGTCCTACTCTTCCTCCACTTACGTAAATCTCATCGAATTTTTCCGCAGACTGATCAAAAACTACCGGATAATTCTTTTTCATTCCAAGAGGACTGCAGCCACCACGAATGTAACCGGTGATCTTTGTAAGATCCCTGACATGAATCATATCTACCGTCTTCTCTCCCACAGCCTTCGCTGCTGCCTTACGGTCTACTTCTTTCTCGATCGGCACCACAAATACATAATAACCGCCGCTTTTCCCCTCCATAACCAGGGTCTTGAAAGACTGGTCATGTGGCGCTCCCGTAATATCCGCGCAGTGGATACCGTCTATGAACTCGCCACAGTCATATGTGATTGCCTCGTATTTTACTTTTTTCCGGTCCAGCATTCTCATTGCATTTGTTTTAGCTTCTTTTCCCATTTCTGTCACTCCTCAGGTATTCTTTTAATTGTCTTCCCATTCATCGTAGTCATCCAGCTCAAAGTCTGCCATATTTTCAATATCCAGCCGACGTTTTCTCTGCTGATCTTCTTCAAAATTTTCATATGTATCCATATCCGATATATATTCGCTATCATATTCAACATCCTTCGAAACATCCCGGGAGTCGCGAATATCATAATCATCGGGATCTTCATATCTTGATCGCCTGAATGAGCCTGTACTTATATTCTTTCTTTCTGAATAGCCTTTATCGGAATATCTGCTACGGCTTCGATCTCGATTATCAGAACTCTTCAGATCACGACCGCCGGTTCTGCTCCTGTCAGAAGAACCCCTGGTTTTTTTACGGCTCTCGGAAAAACTGTTTCGGACATTAATACCTGTGTTGCTCTTTCTGTCACTACCTTTATGTCTGTTTTCAGAAGAATTTCTGCGTTCTGTATAACGCCTTTCTCTTTCTGATTCTTCACGCAAACGAGAGTTCTTTCTATCGCTTTCATCGTTCCTGCGATATGAACGATTGTCATTTCTCCTTTTCTCATCATCACGTCCTGAACGTTTTTCAGAAGAAACATTCTGTCTGTCACGGTTATCATAAGATGTATTATCAGACACTGTGTTCCTCTTTTTCGTGCAGTTATCACTTTTCTCCTCAGGTTTTTCTTCATCCTCATCGTCATCATCGCGTTCCCTGTTGATTGCAAACTGAATCGCAATTCCAAGAATTGCAATTCCAGCAGCTATTCCCACACCATACGGAAACTGTGCAAGCCCGCCAAGCTGTGCCAGAGAAACCCCTGCCAATATGCCGCCAAGAACACTGGTACCAATGATAATCACACCTTTTGCATAGCGCATTGCCAGAATCCCAAGTCCCACACCAATCAGAAGGCACAGAAAAAAAGTAAAAGAACTTGTCGGATGCACCAGATAAATACTCAACGAAACTCCGATACCAAATCCCAGTACAAAAATTCCGGCTCTGTAAATCAGAAATGAAACAATAGCCAGAACAACGCCCAGTCCCGCCATAGCACCAATGATCATTTTCCAATCATTAACACCAGACAGATAAGTCACTCCAAATCCGGTGCAAGCACCGATAAGAAATCCAAAAAGCATCATCCAGAATCGCAGGATACGATATCCAAGAATACAGTTCAGAAGACCAAAAACGCAAATCACTCCATAAATAGCCATCATAAATCGATTAATCTGTTCCATACCTCCTACCCGCTGCAGAATGTCAAATACTCTTGACAACATATCCATACTCATATTATTTCTCCTTTCCTTCCATGATCAGCTCTCGGCCAACTTTAATCAGCTGTTCCTGCTGCTCTCAGAAAATAAAATATATCGTATAAAAATCATCCAGTACACCATAGTGGTATTCCACCTGTGTAAGCCCATTTAATTTCATATAATACTGTGCCACATTCTGAACCTCACCACTATCCAGCCATTCCTGACACGCTGCGTCAAACGCTTCCTGATTACTGAATTTAAAACGTACTACCGCCGCCTGATTATCCAGACGCATTTTACAATAATCATAAATTGTCTGCCAGTCATAAATATCAAAACAGCCCTGGTTCAAAACATAAAAATTCAGGTCTTCCGCTGTACATTTCGGAACGTTCAGTTCTGTAGATGGTGTATACATTTTCTCATATTCTTTCGGAAACGGGCAGAGATAATCATAAATAATCGTTTTATGCTCTTCCAATTGTGAAGCATTTCCATTCAGAAAATCCGGTTGATCACCATTAGTTGCATCTACATAATAATACGATTCTCCTATTTTTACAATATTCCAGGCATGTCCCTCTGTACTTTCTCTTGTACTTCCGTCTACATAAATGCAGGGAATCGAAAATTTTTCCAAAAGATATTGAACAGCTCCCGCATACCCCGCACAGACAGCTGATTTCTTCCAGAAAACTCCGGCTATACTCTGATCATCTTCTCCGGTCTCATATCTGGTATTATCAATCACATAGGTATATACTATACGAACTTTTTCATAATCAGAAGAGCCCTCAGGAATCCGTTTTTCAACTTCCTGATAACTTTCTTCCATGGCAGTTTTTATTTCTTCAATCTCACTTTTTGAATAAGTATATCCTGGTGTAAACAGGCAATAATTCCGATCAGAATATGTAGTTTTGTAAATTTTTTTGCGATTATGCACCCAAAATACTTCCGGATGATCTTTCAAAACAGCATGATAAGTCCGGTCAATACTATCATCATCAGCAAGCGTCAGATAAAACTGTTCTTTTCTGTCGCGAATTCCTTTCAAAATTTCTCTGTAAACCCGCTGTTCGTCTTTGGAAAGTTGCTTGAAATAGTATTCCTGATGTTCCTCATCTGTCTGCGCCACATCCATATTTCTTAAGTCCCGAACTTCCTGTGGTTCTTCTTCCCAGAGTTCTTTAGCTGCAGACCATATTTTATTCAGCGTTCCTGCCTGAATATAGCAAGGCTGCCATAAAATAAATGTCGATATTATCATTGCTGCTAAACAACAAAAAAATCTTTTTTCCATTTAAATTCCTTTTACTCTGTAAATATTGTAAGAAAGGACAGTCTCCCGCAGGAGACTGCCCTTTCTTCAGTCGCTGTCTCTTAATTTTCCAGTTCCAGTGTTTCTACGTCATCAAATGTATCCACTGTATCTTCGATATCTTCCTGATCAAGTGTCAGAGTTTCAACAATCTCTTCCTCTTCTTCATCCTGCAATGCTGTATTCTTAAAATCAGCAAGAATATCACTATTATCAGCCGAATCTCCGGATGCCAGCACTTCTTTTAACGCACTGGATTTTACTACATCTGTAAGTGCTGTTTCTGTCGTCTCACTTATGGTATCTTCATCAGCTACTTCTTCAACGGTTTCATCACTGTAGAAAGACGGCTGTCTAATATAACGGAAACTCGCACTGTAAGCTTCTCCTACAGTTACTCCATTTTTACTGGAAGAACAATGTACCGCAATCCAATCTCCTGAATCTGTCTTACCACACAGAATACCAACATGATTGTCGCTTCCTGCTTCCGGTCCTCTCTGGAATACAAGATCTCCAGGTTTAGCATCTGCCTCACTGACCACATTAGCCTTTTCCCACTGATCAGAGGTTCCATCACCAACAACAGACTGCATGCCCGGATCCTGGTAACCATTAATCACTGCCCAAGTTACGAATCCACTGCAATCCAAGCCGTATGCCCGCAATGTACCAGAGCTTTTACTTCCCTCTGCTGTAACCTTCTCAACAGCTCCCCAGCTCGGGTCACTGCCGATAGCATTGGATTTACCACCCCAAAAATATCCAACTTTACCAACCAGAGAATATGCAGCTGTAATTACATCTACTCGATCTTCTGAAACATTATCTCCAACGCTTTCTCTTACAAATCCTTTGGACGCTGTAACAACCGCACAAAGTAATTCGCAGTCTGTCTCAACATATTTCTTAAGAATCGTTCGATCTGCTTTTGAAATATTATTCTTCTTGATGTAATAATTGATCTTAAGATTTCCATAGGACACTTTAGTAATATCCTGTTTATCTCTCACGATTGGATTCATTTCTGCGAATATCTTCGCAAGTTCAGTTTTACTGGACGCATCCATATTAAATGATGACACTCCATTCTGACTCTGCTGGTATACATATACCGCCAGAATATCCTGCCAGTTACGCACCAGAATAGTATCATCTGTAAGTTTGTTACTTTCTTTATATTCCTGCTCAATCTGATCCATCACAGATGCAAAATCGTCAGAAAATGTAAGATTGTAATTATTTTTCAGGCTGTCCAGATAAAATTCTTTTCCTGCATGAAGATTAGATACCATATTTGTCAAATATACAGGACTTCCTATCTGTGTCGCAGTAGCATTATTTCCTTTATTTTCTTTTTCAGAATCCTTATTAGTATCTTCAGACTTCTTTATATCTTTTTTAGTATCACCAGCAATTGCTGCCAGTTTTTCTTCCGCTGATACAAGGACAGAATAATTCGTAACCTTGGCTTTATCTGAATCTGACAATGCTTCATATGCTGCACGAGCTTCCTGAATCTGCGTTTTTGTCTGCACGGTAATACTCTCCGGCAGTGCATTAATCTTATTAATAACATCCTGCACCGTTTCAGAACTATCCGGTGTCTCAGTCGGCTTCGGTGTTGCTGTCGGTTCCGGTGTCGCGGTTGGTTCCGGCGTCGCGGTCGGTTCCGGTGTCGCGGTCGGTTCCGGTGTCTCAGTCGGCTCCGGTGTCGCGGTTGGTTCCGGTGTCGCGGTCGGTTCCGGCGTCGCGGTCGGTTCCGGTATCGCGGTCGGTTCCGGCGTCGCGGTTGGTTCCGGCGTCGCGGTTGGTTCTGGTGTCGGTGTTTCTATTGGCTCCGGTGTTGCTGTCGGCTCCGGTTCCGGTGTTTCTATTGGCTCTGGCGCTGCGGTCGGCTCTGGTTCCGGTGTTTCTATTGGCTCCGGTTCCGGTGTTTCAGTCGGTTCCGATGGCATCGTTTCGCCACTGTCATCACTGACAACAGTCCCTGTTTCCTCTGAAGCCATAACCCCAGCGGGTGATGTCAGTACCATAGCTGATAACGTCGTGATGCATAAAAACTTATTCAGGTACTTGTTCTTCATATTTAATAAGATGCTCCCTTCTTTCCTTGAACATCCCTTTACTTCCCCTATAATAAAGGTCTGCCTTAAACCATATTAGATAACTTAAAGTTTTACTTTGCTTATTTTATCATAGGAATTTTATGAAATCAACCGTTCTGGCAGTATAACCTCTCCAATTTATTTATTTTTCACTTTTTATTCACATTTTTGCAAAAATCTTTTCCAAATATAAAAACACAAAAACTGCAGTGCCTACACACTGCAGTCTCTGCCGTATACTGTTTTCAGGCCACAATGACCGGCTGACCTTCCATATGAAACTGTCTTCTGACACAGAGCTGGAAAATTCCCTGTACTACCTGATAGCATACCCGCAGGATAAAACGGATATCATCTGCAATACATCTCGGACTCTCCAGGTAATATGCGTGACGCTCACGGATATATTCCACAAGTTCCTCAAAGCTGTCGAACTGCTTCGCTTCTTCCAGCTGACTGTCTGCGTTGCCGCTTAAGATACACTCTTTCAGGCGGTTCTTCAGTTCAGCCTCGTAGGAATTATGTTCTGCAAGATTTCCTTTGTATGTTCTGTTATGAGGAAAAGTAAAATAATCAGCCATATAATGCATGACTTCACCGAACCTGCGCCAGTAAACTCTGGCATTGTCCACTTCCGGATTCCGTTCAACCAGTTCTCTCATCTTACTCTGAAGCTGATTGAAAGTTCCATAGAACTCGTGTCTTGTAGTAAGAAACGACGGTTTCAGATCCGGCATGATGTTACCCAAGCAAAACGCTTTTCTGTGCTGCTGAAGACTGTACACCTCAGACATCTGGTCAGCCAGGTATCTGCCTAACAGTATATGTGATTTTTTACGCAATTGTTTCCCTCTTCCTTCTTTCCTGATCCAGATCATGACCGGCTACAACAGTAAAATGGCTCCGCCCGGTCACTCGCTGAAATCCATAAAGTATTCGTTTGTCGGAACCAACTTTACTATAGCACCATTTTTCAAAATAGGCAAATAAAGTTTGTGTGAAAAATGTGATTTTTCAAAGAAAGAACGGGGCATATTTTCTACAGTTCCTTAAAATCCGGTGTCCCGTACAGGTCGAACGGGGTTGACTGATAAACGTAATAATTCAGCCAGTTTGTATAAAGGTTGTTCGCATGTGCTCGCCATGTGAGCAGTGGCTTGTTGTTTGGATCATCGTTCTCGTAGTAGTTCTTCGGAATCTCAATCGGAAGACCCTTGGCAAGGTCGCGCTTGTACTCTCCGTCCAGGGTCACACGGTCGTATTCCGGATGTCCCATAACGAAGATCTTGCGGCCGCCCTCTGCCATGGCAAGGAAAAGACCTGCTTCCTCACTCTCCGCCAGAATGGTCAGATCTTTGCAGGCACGGATATCTTCGATCGGAACCTCTGTATGTCTGGAATGCGGGGCAAGAAATACATCATCAAAGCCACGTACAAGCGGGATCTTGCGGTTCAGGACCTTATGCCAGAAAAGACCGAACATTTTTTTGTCCAGAGGCTTTTTCTCCAAGCCATAGAAGTGGTACAGGCTGGCCTGCGCCGCCCAGCAGAGAAAGATCGTGGAGGTCACATGCTTCTCAGTCCAGTTCATGATCTCCGTCAGCTCCTCCCAGTAGTCTACCTCCTCAAAAGGCATCTGCTCCACCGGCGCTCCTGTAATGATCATTCCATCGAATTTACGTTTCTTAACATCTGAAAAAGTCTCATAGAATTTATTCAGATGACTGAGAGATGTGTTTTTTGCCTCGTGGCTCTCCACAGCCATAAAAGTCACATCCACCTGCAGCGGTGTATTGGAAAGAGAGCGCAGAAGCTGCAGCTCTGTCTCTTCTTTCAGCGGCATCAGATTCAGGATTAGAATCTGAATCGGACGGATGTCCTGATGCATGGCACGCTTCTCATCCATCACAAATATATTTTCTCTTTCAAGGATCTCCTTTACCGGAAGATCTCCCTGTGTTTTGATCGGCATTGTTAGCCCTCCTTTATGTATAAGGTGAATCCCTCAGAAATCACCCTTATCTTCATTTATGAAGCCGGATATTTCTCACATTCCAACTGTCTCAGTTTTCGCTTCCGCGTCCTGCAAGCTTGAGAAAATCCTCCTCAGACAGAATCGGTATCTCAAGTTCTCTGGCCTTTTTATTTTTGGACGAATTGGACTGCACATCGTTATTGATGAGATAATTCGTCTTTTTTGTTACAGAGCCGGTCACCTTACCTCCCAAAGATTCGATCAGCTCTTTGGCCTCACTACGATTTCCGAAATGTACCAGGCTTCCTGTGATCACGAAGTTCATTCCTGCAAAAATCTGCTCCTGCTTCGGTCCCTCTTCCTGAATATGAAGAAAGCTCATCAGATGATCCAGTCGCCGGTTATTCTCTTCATTTTTAAAATACTCCACAAGATTCCCGGCGATCACTGGCCCGATAGTATCAATATCGCTGACCTCTTCCAGATCTGCATGGCGGAGCTTCTCCAGGTCGTTGTCAAAATGACGACAGATCACCTTCGCATTGGCAATACCGATGTTGGCAATGCCAAGGCTGTAGATCACCCGTGGAAGCGTAGTCTCTTTCGTCTTCTCCAGGCTGTCGATCAGATTGTCATAGGATTTCTGGCCAAAGCCCTCCATCTCCACGATCTCATCCTTATATCTGCTGATCTCAAAAATATCGCCAAAATCATGGATAAAACCTCTTGCGATAAATTTCTCCAGTGTAGCCTCAGAAAGTCCGTCGATATTCATGGCATCCCTGCTTGTAAACAGTGCAAAAGATTTGATCTTTTTCGCCGGGCAGTCCGGGTTCGGGCAGAAAAGGCTCTCCACCTCATTCTCCTTACGGATCACGGTATCCTGGCCACACGCCGGGCAGGTCGGTGGAATCGGTGCATTTCCGCTTCCAGTAAGATTCTCCGCGATCTGCGGAATGATCATATTCGCTTTGTAAACACGGATCGTATCTCCAATTCCAAGCTTCAGCTCTTTCATGATGCTGATGTTATGAACGCTGGCTCTGCTGACCGTGGTACCCTCCAGCTCCACAGGTTCAAAGATCGCCACCGGATTGATAAGGCCTGTTCTTGACGGACTCCACTCGATCTCCAGAAGCTTCGTGTCACGCATCTCGTCCGCCCATTTAAATGCCATGGCATTGCGTGGAAACTTCGCTGTGGTTCCCAGGGATTCCCCATAGGAAATATTGTCATACAGGGCAACCAGTCCGTCCGATGGAAAATCATTCTTCGTAACTGCTTCCGCAAAATAATCCATCGCCGCATCCAGGGTTTCTCCTGTGACCTTACGGTACTCCACAACCTCGAAGCCCTGTCCGGCCAACCACTTGAACTGTTCTTCTCTGGAATTCTTAAAATCCACTCTGTCTGCACTTACCAGAGAAAAGGCATAAAAACGCACATTTCTCTTCGCAGTGATCTCGTTATTCAGCTGGCGGACTGAACCGCTGCAGAGGTTCCTTGGATTTTTATATCTGGCATCCGCATCTCCGATCTGTTCATTGATCCGCTCAAAATCAGAATAGGTGATAATCGCCTCTCCTCGGAGTACCAGCCTTCCCTTAAAAGAAATCTTCAAAGGAATGTTCTTGAATACTCTGGCATTGTTGGTGATCACCTCGCCTACGATACCGTTTCCTCTGGTGACAGCCTTGATAAGCTCTCCATTCTCATAGGTCAGTACTATGGTAAGTCCGTCCATCTTCCAGGAAAGAAGGGTCGGATGATCTCCGATAAATTCCCGCAGTGCTTCTCTCTCCTTCGTCTTATCCAGAGAAAGCATCGGTCGCTCATGCTCCTCCTTGGGAAGCTGATCAACTGCTTCGTATCCTACATTAACGGTGGGACTGTCTGCCAGAACCACCCCTGTTTCTTTCTCCAGAGCTTCCAGCTGGTCGTACAGAGCGTCGTACTCCACGTTTGGCATGATCTCCCTGTCTTCCTGATAATACGCCTTTGATGCTTCCCGGAGCCTTGCCCCCAGTTCTTTCATTTCTTTGATGGTTTCTTCGTTCATGCCTTCCTCCTGTTTCTCTTTTTGGTTTTTCGGAGGAAAGCAGTTCCTCCAGTTTCGCACGTTCCCGCGGCGTAATCTCCCGGTATTTGCCTTCTTCAATACCGTCGATCATCAGATTCATGATCCGTACTCTCTTCAGTGTTACGACCCGGTAGCCGAAATATTCACACATCCGGCGGATCTGCCGGTTCAGGCCCTGGGTAAGAATAATAGAAAAACTGTTCTTTCCTGTTTTTGTCACCTTACAGGTGCGGGTCACGGTGTCCAGGATCGGCACTCCGCCACTCATGCCTTTTATGAATTCCGGTGTGACCGGTTTGTTGACTGTCACCTGATATTCCTTCTCATGAAAATTCCCGGCTTTCATGATACGGTTCACAAGGCTTCCCTCATTCGTAAGAAGCAAAAGCCCCTGAGATTCCTTATCAAGACGGCCTATGGGATATATCCGCACCGGATAGTTCAGATATTCGGTCACGGTCATCTCCTCCCGCTGCTGTTTCGTACTGCAGACAATCCCTCTTGGTTTGTTAAAGAGGAGGAGGATCCTTCTTCCCTGTATGGTTATAGGCTTTCCGTCGATACAGATCCTGGCTCCCGGCGATACCTTCGTACCGGCCGGAACTGCCTCTCCGTCAACAGTGATACGCCCCTCTTCTGTCAGTCTGTCTGCCTCTCTTCTGGAGCAGACACCTGCGTCACTTAAATATTTATTGATTCTGATTTTTTCGTCCATTGTTCTATTATATATTCTTTCACTGGTGTTCGCAACGCTTATTTTCCTTGTATTTTTAATACAGGTATTGTATGATTAACAGGAACAGACCAATCATCAGGAGGAAAAAATATGCAAGGCCGTAATTCACACATTCACCGGCTTCTGATCTTTATTTCGATTTTTTTGTGCCTGCTCTGTGGCATTCTTTTTACCCAGTCATCCGCCGGTCCTTCCGGAAACAGCAAGCTTTCCGTTACTATCAGAGATACTGAGGTCGTTCCGGAAGCAACCCCGGTTCCGACTGTTTCTGATACGGCAGCTTCTTCGGACTCCGACATAATACCTGCCACGTCGACTCCGACTCCCACACCCGAAACGCAGAAAGCTTCCCCGGAAGCTGAGAATGGTGTATGGACAGCCAATGGCTCTGACTGGCTTTTTATGGTAGATGGCACTGCCTACACAGGCTGGCTTACCGATACAGATGGCAAACGCTACTATTTTAATAAGAACGGAATCATGCAGCGAGGATGGCTGAAGCTGAAACGCAAAACCTATTATCTGGACGAGGATGGAATTCTTCAGACAGGTACTTTCACTGCAGATGGGAAGAAATATAAGACTGCCGACGATGGCTCTATTCAAAAATAGCCACCCGTTGGTGCAGCTGCCCTGCACTGTCAGTGCGATTACAAAAAACATAATTGTAAAAAAATGCAGGCTCCATATCGGAACCTGCATTTCCTATTTACCCTTATTATTTATTCCAGCAGACCACTGTATATATATCCGGTCTGTCCATCATAATCAACCTGTATCCAGTCGCCTTCCTGCCCCTTCTTCTCAACTTCCGTTCCCGCAGAAAAACCACCGATAATCTCACCCTCTGAATCTGCTGAAGCACGAACATTACAGTCCTCTGTGACTGTCATCATTGTTCCTGACTCTGCGGAAGCACTGGCATCATCACCAAGTCCCTGCAGAAACTCTGCCAGAGAGGAATCATTTTCCTGAGCCGCATCATAATCAGCCTTTACTTTCGTGATAAGATCCTGTACATCCTTCTCAGATTCTAATTTCTTAACATAAGCACTGATATCTGTATCCGCATCAGCGCCTCCCTTGATCTTCAGGCTTCCGTCACTGTCTGTCTCAACATAAAACTGGCTCAGTGCCGGAACCGGAGTTTCAATACCTGTACAGATATAATTAAAGACGACATAAACGACATACGAGCCGTCCGTCAGTCCTTTCTTCGCGTAAACATCCTGTACCTCATATCCGTCAATATAATCCCTTGAATTAACCTGTGACTCGTCGGCCGGTGTAAATCCGTCCTCGATCGTCTTAAGTGTTGCAATGTCTTTTTCCCCAAAAGCTTTATAATAGCTTTGAATCAGCTCGGTTACTTCCGTGCTGGCTTTTTCCATGGTTGTCTCCGCATCAGTTTCTGCTGCGGGACTGGCGTCTTTCTTCTCGTCTGTCTCCCCATCATTTGCCGGAGAAGAAGGATCATTTTCCTGGTTACTTTTGGCTGTTGTCTGATCTTCATTGGAATTCCCCTTCTTACCTCCAACACAGGCGCGCACGCCAAAGATCAGAACAAGCACGATTAACAGAATTGCTCCGCCTAACATAAAATAGCGAAGGTTATCTGATAACCATTCTCTGAAATCATCCAAGTTCTTGTCCTCCTTATCATAACAACACACCGGAACAGCTCCACTGTCCCGGGTAGCACACCTGAAGGGAATCGAACCCCCGCACATGGTACCGGAAACCACTGCTCTATCCACTGAGCTACAGGTGCATAATGAAAAACATAACTCGCAAATCGGATATGAAATTATCAAAGTAGGCTTACACTGTCTTTGATTCTAACACAAAAACAAAAAATTGTAAAGATTTTTTTAAACAGTGTACATTCATCACACATTTCGAGCATTTTCGCCATATTTGTCAACCATATTTTTCCAAAAAATCTGTCTGTATCAGACAGAGGAGTGAAGTTTCATCACCCCTCATACCTGTATACAACATATTTTTCGGTCTGCGCCACAGGCACACATCCTGCCTCGCGAAGATAATCGTGGCAGTTCTGCTCCAGCTGAACCACAAGATACTCTGTTTTCGTCTTTTTCAGAGATGATTTGAATTTCTTCATATCTGTATCTGTCATCTGGTAGCTGACCACATCCATGATCACCTTCTGTATCTGATAATCCTTCTTTTTTTCGTAGTTTCCCACCACTGTGCTTCCTGCCCTGTACAGACGATAATTCCGGTTCAGAACCAGGATCAGGGAAGGATCATACTGTCTTGCCACCATATTCATATCATCGCCGAAAACGATCCGTGGCTGTTCATTTTTGCTGTCTTTGTGTATCACATCACAGATGGAGCGCAGCTCATCCGGAACTTTGTAGATATTCTCTGCAACGGCAAAATCCTTTGCAATGCCAGGAATGGGAGTTCCGGTAGCCACGATCACCCCTCCCAGAATGACAGCAAGGAGGACTTTTGCCCATTTTGCCCGGATAAGTCCCACTAGACGCACCGCGTAATACGCAACACCCGGTATCACCGGAAGGATCCATATGAACCGATAATATTCATTTTCAAAATTCGCCTTTGGCACAACATATTTCACAAGGAACGGATTGTATACCGTAAGTGCCAGAAAGACGGTATAAAACAGAAAGACCCAGGCCTCTTTTTTCTTGTGGCAGAAAATATTCCACAGGATCCCCAGCAGAAAAAATACCGGCAATATACAGCCACTCCAGTAATTTTCCATGCAGACCTTCACAAAATTAAGGCCAAGCTCTTCGATCGTTACTCCTGCCATTTTCTATTCTCCTATTTGTAGCATTTTTGCAGCATTCCGGGCAGGCACCATTTCCGGTTCTGTCCGCCGTTTCCCGAAATGCTGTATATTTCTTCGCTGCATGCAGTATTTACGATGCCGGAAACACCAGCCATCCCAACTTCGACGAAAAATAAACCGCCGCATAGAGAAATCCCGACACCATACAAAGTGCATAAGGGATCGCCCAGGAAAGTTTTCTCCGGAAAAGCATTACCGGAAGTACTGCTGCACTGACTGCCACCGGATAAATAATGGATGATCCGGAAAAAGTCAGCGCACTGACGGAAGCCAGCACAAGAAACACCCAGGTATTTCGAGACTTTTCATCCATCCACAGGCAGACCGCCGCATAAAATGCAGCCGGGATCGCTACATTGGCAAGCAAGGCTTTTCCTTCATAGCATCGGGTAAGCTGGAAGGTTCCTGATGTATAAAGGGAATAGGAAAACAGCTGCAGCAGGCATACAAAGACCACAAAAAGATCTGCCTTCTTCACATCTTCCCTGAAAAGCTTTTTTCCAAGCTGGTAAAAAAGCAGATTGATCATCAGAACATTCACAACTGCCATCACGATCTTGGACTGTACGATCGGATGAATTCCAAGGAGACAGCACCATACCGCATTGTTCATCGGATATGCTGACAGGTCATATCGGATATTAAAATTCTTCTGAAGCACTCCAGTAAGGGGATTATACCTAGCCAGCGTGTCCGTATATACAGATGTGCTCACCTCACCAACGTAATGTGCCGCATCTGCTGTATTATCCTGATATGCTGACACCAGCAGACATTGCAGAAGAACTACTGCTGCCACAAGCAGAAGCATCCAGGAATGAGCCTTAAGCACATTCCCCCATTCTCTCAACTGATGAAACCATTGTCTGTGCAAAAACAGGCAGCCCGCAAAAACTGTCGAAACCATAACCGCTGCCCAGAACCACGCAAAATGTGTGAGGCTTATCCATTTCAGAGTCATAGGCACAGCAATCAGCTCAAATACCGAAAAATACAGAAGATATCCCATAAAAAGTGCCATGGATGTCTCTGCCTTCATCCGAAGAAGTCGCATCAGAAGGCTTCCTGCACAGAAAAACACAAGAAGCTCCAGGATGATACCTGCCGGAATCAGCATCAGTTCTCGCATCCTTTACACCTTCTCTCCGTTTTCCTTAGCCAGGATTCCCATAGCAACCTTTTCTGGAGTGATCGGAAGCTCACGGACACGGACTCCTGTCGCATTATAAACTGCGTTGGCAATCGCCGGGCACGGAGTATCGATCACAAGCTCGCCGATGGATTTCGCACCAAACGGTCCGCTCTTCTCATAGCTGCTCTCAAACTCGATCCGGACGCTTGGAAGATCCATACGGTTCGGAATCTTGTACTGCATGAACGAATTGTTCCGTATCTTGCCTTTATCTGTGTACTGCACATCCTCATAAAGAGCCATTCCGATTCCCTGTCCGATACCGCCCTCTGCCTGTACCCTGGCAAGATTCGGGTTGATCGGAGTTCCGCAGTCGATCACACCAACATAATCGATCACATCGACCTGTCCTGTCTCCTTATCAATCTCAACCTCAGCAGCACCTGCCATAAACGGCGGCGGGGAGATCGGAGAAGAAAATTCCTTTGTCACCTGAAGCTCACTGCTGATACCACAGGTGCTCTTTCCTGCGATCTGTCTCAGGGTAACCTCCTTACCGTCTTCTGTGCGAACGATGGTTCCGTCAAAATCGGTATCCTCCAAAGCTACCCCCAGCATATCCGCACCGAAAGCATGAATTCGTTTTCTCAGCTCTGTGCAGGCCTGGATCACTGCATTTCCTGTAGCATAGGTAGTTGAAGAAGCATAGGAGCCGGAATCATATGGTGAAATATCTGTATCCACACTGAATACAACGATGTTTTTCATGTCTGTATCCAGACAGTCTGCCGCCATCTGTGCAAGGATCGTGTCGCAGCCGGTTCCCATATCTGAGCATCCAAGTGCCAGTGTATAGGAGCCATCCTCGTTGAGCTTGATATCCGCACCACCTACATCGATTCCCGCAATGGATGAGCCCTGCATGGCCATGGCGATTCCTACACCACGGACCTTGCCGTTACCCATATCACGGAACGGGTATTTCTCATCCCAGCCAATCATTTCTTTTGCACGGGCCACGCATTTGTCCATGGTACAGCTTCCGTTGATCGGAACATCCGGATATCCAGGAAGGGCTTCTCCCTCCATCGGCATGTTCATCTCCCGGAATTTCACCGGATCGATACCCATCTTGTGCGCCAGCTCATCTGCCGCAGACTCCACTGCAAAAATACCCTGGGTCGCACCATAGCCACGGTACGCACCGGCTGCCTGCATATTCGTATAGACCACATCATAGGCAAACCGGTAAGCCTCGGTATGTCTGTAGAGTGCAATGGACTTATGTCCGGAAAGTCCGACGGTTGTCGGGCCATGCTCCCCGTAGGCTCCTGTGTTGGAAAGCGTATAAAGATCGATTGCTTTTACGATACCGTTTTCGTCGGCACCCATGCGGATACGGACTTCCATCTCATGACGCGGTGAGGATGCGATCATGGACTCTTTTCTTGAAAAAATGATCTTGGACGGCCGTCCTGTGACCCAGGTCACAAGTGCCGGATAAACCTCGCTGACAGAAGACTGCTTCGCTCCGAAGCCACCGCCGATTCGAGGCTTGATCACGCGGATCTTAGAGGACGGGATATCCAGTGCATTTCCTACGATTCGTCTGACATGGAACGGAATCTGTGTGGAAGAAACCACGGTCAGTCTCTGAAAATGATCCATATAGCAATATGTCCGGAACGTCTCCATCATGGTCTGCTGGTTGGCCTTCGTATGATAGACCTGATCTACGGTATAAGCGCATTTTTCCAGCATGGCATCCACGTCCCCCACCTCTTCTACATTGGAAGAACACAGATTACGCTTATTATCGCCGCCTGCTGGGATCGGCATATACCAGTCCTCCTCCGGATGAACCAGGATAGGATTATCTTTGGCTGTATGAATGTCAAGCACCGGCTCCTCCACACGGTACTTTACCTTGATGCGTTTCAGGGCCTTGTCAACAGCTTCTTCTGTCTCACCGGCTACAATGGCAACCGTATCTCCTACAAAACGCACATGCTTATCAATGATATAACGATCCCACGGGCTGATTTCCGGCGCTGTCTGACCTGCCAGGGTAAAACGCTTATGGGAAACATCATCATATGTAAGAACACAGGCGATTCCTTCTATTTTTTTTGCCGCGTCGGTCTTGATTTCTTCCACCCAGGCGTTGGCATACGGGCTTCGAAGAAGCTTCACAATAAGACAGTCTGAAGGCGCAAGATCATCGGTGTAGACCGGTTTTCCGGTTACCAGTGACATGGCATCTGTTTTTGGTACCGGTTTATTTACGTATTTCATTCTCCTTCCTCCTGTCTTTTTTTGTAGTCGAGAAATTTCAGGATACTTCTTGTCTGTCCCACAAACCCGGAGCAGCGGCACAGGTTTCCGGAAAGATATTCCCAAATCTCATCCTCTGTAGGATCCTCAAGCTCACGGAGCATGGCAAAAACATTCATGATAAAGCCAGGATTGCAAAAACCACACTGCTCTGCTCCCTCATTAGCCATAAACTGGCCGAATTCTTTTGCTTCCTCCTGCATGCCTTCCAGTGTGACGATCTTTTTACCAGCTGCACGTACAGCCAGCATGGAGCAGGAAAGAACCGGACGGTCATCCATCAGAACCGTGCAAAGTCCACAGTTCGCTGTTTCACAGCCACGTTTCACGCTGTAGCAGCTGTTTTTGCGGAGAAAATCCAGAAGCAGCTCGGAAGCATCTACCTCTGCCTGTTTTTTTCTTCCGTTTAACCAGAATGTGATGTTCATCAATCTCTACCTCCGATCTCTTCCCATGCTCTTCTTGTAAGAACTTTTACAAGGAGGGTTCTGTATTCTTTTGAGGCACGCATATTTTTATCGGTAGCAACATGCTCTGCTGCATATTCGGCAAAAGCCTTCGCTGCCTCTTTTTTCTCCTGCGGATCCTTCTTTGCAAAATCTGCGAGAATGCCTTCTGTATCCTCTGCAACAACGGCTCTGGCCGGTCTTGCACCGATCACGGTTCTCGGCACTCCGTCAATAAGCGAAGCTGCACAGGTCAGCACCGGAAAATCTGTGGAGTTATTCCGCTGACTTAAGTACACTGTGTTCAGAGGAGTTTTTTTCACAATGATATTTACAAGGATATCATTGTCTCGCTCCATCTGTGCAAATTCTGTAAGCGGGATCCTTCCTCTGTCATAAAGCTCTACCCAGGTATCCATGGCAAGGAACATAGTGAGCACATCCGAAAATCCGAAACGCCCGAAAATACTTCCGCCCACTGTGGCACAGTTGCGGAACTGCACGCCTACGATATGACGGACACTCTCACGGATCGCACCATTGGTATATTCATTGAGCGATTTATGAGTCTCCAGCGTGTGAAGCGGGGTCATACATCCGATCACAAACTCTTCTTCTGTTTCTGTGATCGTATCCAGTCCCAGCCCGGAAAGGTCTATAGCTGTGACAATATTGCGATTGCCCATTTTCAGCCAGACCATGCCGCCCAGAATAATGGCTGTTTTTTTCTGATTCAGCTCATAGGCCTGGGTAAGACTCTCTGCCTTTACATAATTTTTTATCTTGAGCATATTTTTTCCCTTCTGAAAAATATTATCATTATTTATCCAAGTGTTAATTTTAGCAGACCCGTATAAAAATATCCACTGCTATTTCCATTTTACGCCTGTTTGATCATACAGTACTGCTTCAGATCAAAGCCTTTCTTCTGCACAATACCGTATAACTTAAATCCGAATTTTTCATACATGGATACATTCACCGGATTGTGAGTTTCCAGTGAGATCATCAGCTTATTCCGGTCTGCATAGTCAATGACCTCATCCATCAGCTTCTCGGCCAGTCCGTGATGCTGCATCTGCGGCACCACAGCCAGATAGATCACATGAAGTCTCTCTGCTGTGTGCAGCTGGGAAGTCCAACTGGAATTGAGATAGTCTTTTCCCTGAATGAATTTCCACAAGGTGGAAAGGCTTGGATCCTCCTTGATCAGATACCCATCGGTTTTCAGCAGTGCAAAAAAATCTACCATCAGATTGTGCAGTGCTGCCTCGTGCTCCGTTCCGTCTGACACTACAAGAACACTGTTCAGCTCACTGCTGTCTGCATAGATCTCGCAGGTCTCAAAAAACTCCGTAAGATCACAGGTGAAAAGCTCGGGCATCAGTCTCTCACGGGTATCCTTATCCGGGATCAGCGCATGATACAGAGGATCCTCCGCAAAGCATACGGTCAGTATCCGGATCAGCTTCTCCAGGTCTTCTTCTTTCACTCGGTATAAATTATGGCTTTCCATTTTTTCCTCCAGGCTCCCGGCGCACTCCGGGATGCTGTTATTTTTTTATTCTTCCTCGAACATCCGGATCGTCTCGCGGATCATATCGTTAAGCTTGTCTGCCGCACGGATCAGATATTCGATATCATCTATGTAGTAATTCTTCTGACGTTCCCAGGCTTCCTTCAGCTGTCTGCGCTCTGTCTCAAGGCTGTCCCCGGGCTGTTTTTCCCTGAGGCTTTTTACGATGTCATACAGATTCTCGTGGTGTAGGATCCTGCCTTTTCCCCACATCAGACGCTCCGGTGACTGCTTCATGATATATTCTGTAAAATGATAAAAAACCTCTCGCTCGAACTGGAACGCATAACAGTTGTTATCTATGCTGTAAAAAGCCTCCAGAGCCGGTGCAATCTCACCTTTTTCAAGGAAGCTCATCGCCTCATCCAGTGCATACAAATTATTCTGCACTGCCTGCTGCGGAAAGATCACATTGTCCTCCCAGTCCAGGCGCACCAGGTAATCCTGGGATTTTTTGAATACGGCAAGAAGCTTCTTTGTGATGGCATCGGATTTTTTCCAGTTCTGGTCAGCAACCGGCTGGCTGTTCCACTGACGGATCTTTTCAAAAAGCTGTGCTGCTACTTTTTTTGCCTGCTCAGTCTTTGAAAGAAGGAGTGCTCCGTTGGCACCGGTACGCATACACAGCTTCATATCAAGGCTCTCAATGCTTCCTGCAAGCACACGGCCGAAATCCAGGGGCGGCAGTGTAAGAGAATCAACCGCCATAAGAAGGCGCAGATAAAATTCATGATGAAATTTATAAACCGCTTCCTCATAAACATCCTGATTGTCATACTGGGAATGATAATAGTTCTCCATAAACGGCCCGCCGCTGAAATCATTGACCATGGAGGGGATTCCGGAAATGGACATGGTAAAATCATCCGACCATGTCTCAATAGGATAAAGTGTGGTCATTCCGTCCGGATAGATTCCCTCCGGCATTAAAACCGTATCCACAAATTTCTGGATAAAATCCGCATACTCATAGGTACAGCGCACAGCGTCCCTGGTACTGTGTGCATGTGCCGGAAGCTCAAAATTAAAGTCCGCGATCACATGCCCCGGCCAGTCTGGTCTTGCCTCAAACACCTGCCGGTAAGCACCTGTGGACCAGTCATATTTCGTATCGGAAATTCCCCATTCCTCTGCTGCGAGGGCACATACTACAATGGTGTGATATGGCCGGTAGCCGCCACGGATCAGTGCCCGTGCGATCCCGATGATCATTGCCACTGCTGCATTGTCATCCTGAAAGCCTTCAAAATACGAGTCATAATGTGCACTTAAGAGGATCATGGAATCCGAACAGCTACCTGGAATCTTTCCTATAATATTATAAGTATACTGATCTTTCTTCACCTGCGTTTCCGCATCAAACTCCACCGTGATCTCCGGCAGCGTTCTCCCGCCCTCCTGTTTCGCTTTCATGAGCTTTTGTATTTTGAGGAAATCTGCTCTTGACATGGAAAAAGCAGGAGCCTCTGGCGGACCTGCAATATCCTGTGCATTCAATGCCGTATCATCGATCTGGGCATACCCTCTGCTCTGGACAGCGATCAGGGCTGCTGCACCTTTCAGATGTGCCTGGTATACTGGATAATTGATCCACCACTCTTCCCGCTGATTGATCTCCACAAGCACCAGCTTGCCCTTCACATCTACGTTGCGGTACTCATCCGCAGTTCCTTTTCCCAGATAAACAAGCTCAAATTTCTCAAAGCCCTCCGTCTGAAAATCTGTCTGGTATGCTCCCAGCTGAATCTCCCTGATACTGCCGTCTGCGTCCGGATAGCGCATGACCGCCTTATGGAATTCCCAGGCATCTACTGTGATGCGGTCTTTTTCCACCTGGGTAAGGCCGGCTTTCTTCATTTCCTCACAGAGCATATCTCCGGTCTTTCTCTCTGCCAGAGAGCCTGCTGTACGGTAACCCAGGACCGGATTGGTCTTCTCCTGTTCCATCCGCCTGGCCAGATCATAGGACTCTTCAACGTCCAGGCATGAAACACATTTCTCCACGATGTTCAAATCTTCCGTCACCCTTTCTCTGCTCGTTTCATTTATTATGAATTATACCTTATCATAGTCGAGATTTCCAGACAAAATAATAAATCAGCGCAATCTGTTCCGGTGTCTGACACCTGTAACAAATTGCGCTATCTCTCATGCTGATTATTCTATATGTTTAACCGGAATACCGTAATGCTTCGATCGGCTTCTTGGATGCTGCCTTATTTGCCGGGTAGAGTCCGAAAACGACACCGATCAGTGCGGAGAATCCTACAGAAACCCACACCACCTTCATATCCATGGCAAAGCTCATGGAATCTTTCATGACGATTCCTGCCACCTTAAGGATCACCCAGGCCAGACCAATCCCCGCCACGCAGCCCATCAGGCTTACCAGAAGTGCTTCCATAAGAAACTGCAGCATAATGGTTCCCCACTTTGCGCCGATAGCCTTTCGGATTCCGATCTCTCTCGTTCGCTCCGTAACCGAAACCAGCATGATATTCATGATCCCGATTCCTCCTACCAGAAGAGAGATTGCCGCAATCCCGCCGATCATCAGTGACATGGTATTCGTCACATTGGACATAGCCTCCATGATCTCCGACTGATCCACAACGGAAAAAGCATCCTCATCCTGTCCAAAACGTTCCAGAAGAAGCTCTGTCAGTGCATTCTTCGCCGGTTCCAAGCTCTTCTCATCTGTAGCAGAGGCATAAAACGTCGTCACATCCAGCACATTATCTGCGATTCTTGTCATTGTAGAAAAAGGAATGTATCCTTCTAGCTGCACAGAAGAAATGTCTGAACTGTCCGAATCTGAATCTTCCGAAGCGGATACCGATGCCGTCCCCCGTGTCAGGGAATCACTGTCATCCAGCACACCGATCACAAGAAAGTTTTTTCCATTCAGCTTGATGCTCTCGCCTGTGGCATCTGCCCGTCCCAGAAGCTCTGTAGCCGTATCTTTCGTGATCACCACAACATAGGAATTGTTATCTGTATCTGTTTTTTTCAGGAAACGTCCACTGTACAGCTCCAGTCCCTGAATATCCATATAGCCTCCCGTAGTTCCTATCAGTGTTATGGTGCCGCTGGAATTACTTGTTTTTGCAGTAACGCTGGTCCAGGAAACAGGCGCTACCTCGTCCACCTCTTCTGGCACTGAAAAATCCGACAGCTCATTCAGACGAAGCGGATTTTCCTTATCATCCTAGATCGTCACAGTAAGGTAGCTGGAGCCCATCCGTGATCTCAACCGTTGTTCCATCCGAAAGTCCCTGTCTTTACTTCTGTCTCACCGGAAAGATTTCCCTCTTCATCCGTACTGGTATAGACGAAAACCCGGTCCCCTTTTTCCTGCAGTGCGTTTACAGGAATGGTGATCACATTTTCACGGTTCTCGATCGTGACCGTCGCAGAAGCATTCATGCCCTGCTTCATCTGCTCATCTTTCGGAACAGAAACTGATACTGTGTATTTCGCAACACCGCCACTTACCGATGCTGTATTTCCGATTTCAGTTACCTCGCCGGTAAATTCCTTATCCTCAATAGCATCGAATGTGATCGCTGCCTCCTGCCCGATTTCCACGGAATTGATATCCAGTTCGTCCACACTTACATTCAAGGTCATGGTATCATCCGGGGAAATGGTAAAAAACGCAACGTCTGTACTGTACTCAGAGGTTGAGAGAACTGTGGCCTCCGTGCTTTCTGCGGATGAAGAATCTGAGGAATTCTGTGAGTCCTTCATCTCGGTCGCAGATGTACCGGAAACAATATTTCCTGTTGTGTTCCCTGTTATATTTCCGGCGGAAGAAGTATTTCCGGTCATATTGCCGGAGCCTGTCTGAGTACCGGTTCCATTGTCGCTGCTTCCGGTGTTATCCGTTCCATCTGTTCCGTTTTTGTCTATACCACCCGTATTGATTCCGTCTGTCAGTGCATCATCCTCTTCGGCGTTGTTATTTCATCTCCCGGATTCCAGGACACCGTACCGGTGTATGTTCCATCCGTCGCATTTACAACAGTCACTGGCGTACCGCCTGTTGCTGGTGCAGCAACAACCAGATTCGCAGCTGTACACTCCCCTTCCGTAGTTATGGCAAACTGCAAGATCACCGAAGAATCCTCTGGCGTTTCCCCCTGTATATTGTCTTCTGTATTCTCTTCTGTATTGTCTTCCTCATCGACAGAAAAATCCTCTGTTTCTGCTGTAACTGCCAATGACGCTGCCTCATCTGTTCTTTCTGAATCGCATTTTTTGTATTGTTTTCAGCACTACTCTCCGCACTTTTCGATACAGCTTTATTATCAGAGGCAAATATATCTTTCACTGTAGTATACGACATCTGTGAAACCGTTTTCCCACCGGATGTACTTGTACTGTCCGATGCAGTACTTCCTGTGCTGCTTCCCGTCGAACCGGAATCTGACGTACCGCTTCCCGCAGACGCATTCACACTCTGCGCAGTTCCGGCAATTTCCGCCCTGATCTCCGGGTCCGTTTTCAGCTGAATCAGCTTTTTCAAAGTCACAGTTCTGGCCTCCCGCTTTGCCAGAAGTTCCTGATACTCCGTCTCATTGGCATTTCCCTCAAGCGTAAGGATGGTCGTATCCTCCGACACACTGGTATTCTCGGATACATTCACAACAGAAACCGTACCAGAGGTTCCTGTGATCTCAAGCGGTTGATGAATCGTTAGCTCTCCGCTTCCCAGCTCATTTCCACTGCTGTCTGTCACTGCAACCATGTCCCCATATGTAGTTCCATCATCCGTAACCGTAACCACACAATCATCACCACTGACAGAATCTACAGTTCCACTGACTTCTGTCCCTGAAGAAAGCACAACCGTCACTGACCATCACATCTGCAATATCTGATCCGGCAGACACGTTGATCTTCTTCACTCTTCCATCTGATCCATTGCCTCTAGAATCGAACTCGCATCCACGACAGCAAGTACATCCCCTTCTTTCACCTCATCACCGCTTGCCACCTGCACCTCGCTGATCTCAAGGCCAGACGGAACATTCAGATCAACCGCATCCGCGAGCTCCAGGTTACCGGTTCCAACAATTGTTTTTGAAAGGTTTCCCTTTTTTGCCTCCGCTGACTGCACAGGTGTCGTCTCCTGCACTGCAGGCCGCGTGTTTCTCAGTTTAAAATACCCTAATGTTCCTGCTCCCGCTACACAGACACAGGTTACCGGTATGATAATCATAAGCTTTTTTCGTCGTCCCTTCATTCCTCTGACCTCCAGATATGTAATGAACTAAAAAATGTGTAGACTTTTTGTGCGATCTGTGAAATCCAGGTGAAAAAACTTTGTTTTATGCAGCTTTACTTTGTACAATTTTCTGTCTGTTTCGAATTCTGTTTGTATATTTTTACTATTATTTTAAATATTTTCTATAATTTTCTGGTATTTTTGTTCTGAATATGTTATAAAAGAAGTATAAGAATATAAGAACCGGAAAAGCAGAATTTCATTTCCGGTCTGAGATAAAAGGGGGTTTTATTATGGCAAAGCGTATCATCACTATCAATCGTATGTTCGGAAGCAACGGACGTCTGATCGGCAAGACACTGGCAGAAAAGTTGGATATGGGTTTTTATGACAAAGAGCTGATCGACATGGCAGCCAAGAAGAATAATCTGCCTTTTGATACCCTGGCAAAGGTCGATGAAAAAAAAGCCAGCCAGTGGATGTTCCCTGTTGACAGTGAACTCCAGTTTACGGACAACTTCTCCTTCATTCCCATGAATGATGTGCTTTATGATCTGCAGAGAAAAATCATACTTTCTCTCCCGCAGAAAGAGGATTGCGTGATCGTCGGGCGGTGCGCTACGAATATTCTGAAGGATAAATCCCTGAAACTTTTTATTCATGCACCCTTTGAAGAGAGAGTACAGAATGTTATCCGCCGAACCGGCCGCGAGGAAGCCAGCGCACGGAAACTGGTAAAGAAGATGGATAAAGAACGCAGGGCTTATTATGAGTATTTTACAGATTCTAAATGGATGGATATGACACAGTATGATCTGTGTATTGATAGTAGCCGGTTTTCTATGGAACAGATTGTAGAAATTGTGAAAGATAGTCTTTAGATTTTTCTTCCTTTCCCAGAGTGGGTGGCTTTGACAAAGACGGGGAAATATATGCGGGGAGGGGAGGCACTCATAGTTGCGAAAGGCCGTTCCCCCTCCCCAAACCCCTCCCCTCTGGTCACGCCGCTGCTCTACACTTTGATTGTGTTTATTTTCTGACAAGGCGATGTATTCTACGGGGCTGGCAGGCGCTGCGTTGTGCCGAGAGTGTTGCAGTAGTTAAAAGGATTCCCGTCCAGATTCGACTCTTTTCCGGTGGCACGCAGCGCGTCCGCGACGCCACTCCACCATTCACGGCGTCCGTTCGTCTAACACATACCCTTTCAAAAACTCATAAATATCATTCTCCAACGGCGGACATCCCGCCACATAATGTCTGAACTTACACGTACAGTTCCCCACGCCCAGCTCACCCGTCTGGCCACGGTATCCCTGCCCGATACAGATCTTCTCATGAAGCTTCTCAAAAAGCCCCTCATCCTTCAGCATCTCCAGTGCCGGGATCAGATATCCGTAGCAGGCACTGCAGGACTCTACCTCTTCCACGGCATCCGCAAGCTCCACAACCTTCCTGGATTTCGGAAGCACTCTGTCCGCCTCAGCCGCACAGAACCGTATCTCCGCCTTCGTGATATCCGAACATCCAACACCAAGCTCGCCAGCCAGCTTCACATAAGGCACATCCTCAACCTCGTAGTGCATCATCTGACACACATAAGCATCTACAAGAACAGGATCACAGACAGCCAGTACACGGTTCATTACAACCGGATTACCACCGTCCTCAAAATCCAGATCCCCGCAGATATTATCCACCACAATAAAATCCTGTCGGATTCCCATATTCAGATGCGCGATCGGCTTATGAAGCCCCAGTGAATGAAAACGCCTCTTCTCCCTATTCGGGATCAAACCCTTCATATTCTTAAGCGCACACGTGATCTTCGTCTGACAGTGGCCCTTCAGAACCGGCACATTGATCAGAAAATCGATCTCCCTCACACGCTCACAGATATTCAGCTCCATGCCACCGCAATCCACTGGAACCCCTTTATCCTTCTGCATATCCCAGAAAGGCACCTGATACTCTTTCGAAAGACGATCATAACCACATACCTCAACCGCCTCATTCGTCTTATCTCCCACCCAGGAGCCCTCCATCATCACAATATCCGAAAAACCACGTTCCTTAAGATATTCAATAATACCGGCAACCACCTCTGGATGGGTCGTTGCCCCCCAGGAAGCCTCTGATGGAGAAACCAGGTTCGGTTTGATTCCGATCTTCTTTGTTCTGTCCATAATATGGGACTGAAGATCCGCTTCTTCCAGAATCTCCTTCGTTATTTTTTTATAATCCGTACCAGCGGTAATCAGAATCTGATTCTTTTTCATTGTCTAAAATTCCTTTCTCTCCAGGATGCAGATGCTGATTCCACAGGAAATACACGTAACAGCGCCAAGCAGAACAAGACATATCAAAAACAGCACCGGAATACCAGAAGACCGGATATCCACCAGCAGCTGATCCATATCTATCCCTGCCTCTTCTGCCACCCTGGAGACCAGATAAACAGCTCCGAAAATTCCCATAAACACAGCAGCCATAACGATTCTACCATTATCCGTGCCAAACTTCAATTGTATCGGCACAAGAACGACCAGCATCACAACCACTATCAGGAGTCCGATCCCACAGTTCATCAGCAGCTCCTCCGGTTCCAGGCTGATTCCTCTGAATATATCTGCCACAAGCCATGCAAGAATCCCAAATGCCAGAAACAGAATACTTACTCCATATCCAAAAATATATTTCTCCACAACATAAAGTCGCCTTGTAGACGGCAGCGTCATAAGATACCCCATTCCCTGATCCGCTTCATCATAGGATATCGTAGACATTGACACAAAGCCACCCATCATGCCAAGATAGCTGACAACAAAAGATTCATTCTTAGCACAGATCATAAAAACCGTCATGACCAGAATGATCACAGGCATTGACCTGTTCTGTGTCATAAGCTCCATATCTTTCTGTAAAAAACCTCTCATAAGTCTTCTCCTTTCGAGATCATGGAAACGATCTCATCCACCGAACCCTTTTCCACCACAAGCTCTGGATAATTTTCCACATAAAACTGCTTCTCATTTGTCAGACAGCTGTAACCCCAGGCTTCCTTTACTGTCCGAAGAATATAGCTCTTATCCAGCTTCCCGAAGCTGTCTGGATTCATTTTCAGCAGACCATATCTATCAAGGATCACATCCATATCTTCATGAAGAAGAATTTTTCCCTCATGGATCAGATAAACATCATCGCAAAGCCCCTCCAGATCTGATGAAATATGCGAGCTTATGAGAATTCCTCTACCCTCCTGCTCCATATATTCCCTGAGAAGATCCAGTATCTGTTCCCTGGCAACCACATCCAGTCCTGCCGTCGGTTCATCCAGGATCAACATCCTTGCCCCATAACTCAGCGCAAGAAGAACCTTCAGTTTCGCCCGTGTTCCTGTGGAGAATTCTTTTATTTTTTTATCCAGAGGAACAGCTGTTTTATGACATTCAGCTATAAACCTTTCCCTTTCAAAGCCAGGATACATTTTTTCCATAATATGTATGACCTGTTTCACAGTCAGATAGCCGCTGAATGTACTGTCCGAAAGTGCAACACCGATCTGACCTTTCTGCTGTACATTAAGTGGGACTCCGTTCTGTCCCATAACGCGGACTGTACCTCCATCTATATGGATCAGCCCGAGAAGTGCCTTAAATGCTGTGCTCTTCCCTGCCCCATTCTTCCCGATCAGTCCTGTAACTCTGCCTTCCTCAAGGCACATGGTACAGTTCATGAAAAAATCCCCATACTGTTTCCTTACCTCTGTAAGCTCTGCTAACATACCCGATACCTCCATTTTCCTTCTCAGATCATCTCATGGCACAGATCACTCTATGTCGCTGATGATACACGTAAACATCTCCCGGATCTCCTTGCAGGTAAGCCCTGCGGATATTCCCCGGCGAATCGCCTTCTCCAGATCTGCCTCCACTTCCTTCTGTCGCTCTTCCATGATGAGATTTCTGTTGGTTTCCGCCACAAAGCTTCCTTTTCCGTGGACTGTGACGATCAGACCCTCCTCATCCAGAAGATCATACGCTTTTTTCACAGTAAGGGCACTGATCTTCAGCTCTCTTGACAGTGCCCGTACAGAAGGAAGCAGTTCATTTTCTTTAAGGGAACCTTCTATGATCTGTCCCCGGATCTGCCGGACGATCTGTTCATAGATAGGTTCCATTGATGTGTGATTAATGATAATATTCATAGTGGCCTCCTATTTAGCAAACAGTATATAACAGTATATAACTGTTGTCAAGCACATTCACACGCAAAAAAAGACAGACACTACGTTTTCTGCCGCAGCATCTGTCTTTCTTTCAATATTGCTGATTTCAAAACCAGCTTTTTTTATCGTTCTTACTCCTTATTTCATCGGAAGCTTGTATCCATCTCTTGTAAACAGCGGGATCTGCTCAATCGGAGCTGCTACATGTACAGTCTGTCCACCCTCGAAAGTCTCTCCTGTCCATGCATTTGTCCAGGAAGCTTCCTTCGGAAGATATACATCTGTCTCACGTGCATCCTTATCTGTGATCGGTTTTACAAGAACCTTTGGTCCGAACATATACTCTGTCTCAACATTCCAGCTGTCCTTGTCATCCGGGAAGTCATAAAACAGCGGACGCATAACCGGAGTACCTTTCTCATGAGCCGCTTCCATCAGCTCTGTAATATATGGAAGCATACGCTCTCTCAGTCTCAGATAATCGGAAAGGATCTCATAAACCTGATCTGTATAGCTCCATACCTCGTTCGGTGCACCAGATACGCAGGTAGCTCCTCCTGTTGTACCATACTGTGGCTGAAGCGGCCAGCGGTATCCGTGAAGTCTCATAACCGGGCAGAAGCATCCATACTCGAACCAGCGGATCAGAAGCTCGTGGAATTCCGGATCATTGACATTGGCACCGAAGAAGCCTCCGATATCTGTTGTCCACCACGGAATACCTGCGATACCCATGTTCAGACCTGCTGCAACCTGGTTTTTCATGCTCGGGAAGGAGGATTTGATATCACCGGACCATACCAGTGCGCCGTATTTCTGGGAACCAGCCCATGCACAGCGAAGAAGGTTGATGATGTTTTTCTGTCCTTCTGCTTTCATTCCATCGAAGAAAGTTTTTGCATACATAACCGGATAAATATTTCCGACCTGGATATCCGGTCCCAGATGATAACGGTAATTCTCGAAATCATAAACTGTATACTCAGGCTCTGCCTCATCCAGCCAGAATACTTTTACGCCCTTGTCGTAGTAGTTCTTCTTTGCTTTGTTCCATACATATTCACGTGCTTCCGGATTGGTTGCATCATAGTGAAGTGTATTTCCCTGGAAATCCATGGAGATCGGATATCCGGAATCTACGCGGATCAGAAGGCCTTTGCTCTTCATCTCATTGAAATTCTCACTGCGGTAATCTACAGTCGGCCAGATGGAAACCATCAGTTCAATGCCCATATCCTTCAGCTCTTTGATCATCGCATCCGGATCCGGCCAGTAGGTCGGGTCAAACTTCCATTCACCCTGCATCGGCCAGTGGAAGAAATCCACTACGATCACAGAGATCGGAAGGTTACGGCGTTTATACTCTCTTGCTACCTCAAGAAGCTCTTCCTGGGTCTGGTAACGCAGCTTGCACTGCCAGAAGCCCATTGCGTACTCCGGCATCATCGGAACCTTACCGGTTGCATCTGCATAAGCCTCCTCGATCTCAGCCGGTGTGTCACCTGCTGTGATCCAGTAGTCCAGTTTTTTGGAGGAAAATGCCTCCCATGTTGTGATATTTTTACCGAAATTTACACGTCCTACAGCCGGGTTGTTCCAGAGGAAGCCATAGCCAAGGCTGGAAAGCATGAACGGAACACTTGCCTGTGAATTTCTGTGTGCCAGCTCCAGGTCTGCTCCTTTTACATCCAGGTATGGCTGCTGATACTGTCCCATTCCGTAGATCTTCTCATCCGGCGTGGAAACAAAACGCATGGTCAGTCTGTAATCTCCGCCTGTGATCGGCTTGAATTCTCTTGCTTCTACTTCAAGGGAGCTACAGGTATTTCCGAACATATCTTTTCTGTTACGGACATACTCATCCAGAAGGAGCTCTCCTTTTTCGTTATAAAATGCGATCTTTCCGATCAGATTGACCTCTGCGCGGATCTTTCCGTTGCGGATCGTTGCACCATCCTCACGAACCTCGATCTCCGGAACAATCTCTTTTTCCGGTGTGATCAGTGCCCAGTCAGCAGGATCCATCTCTGCTGTCTTCCATGCACGTACACGAAGACTGTTAGCCCCCCACGGCTCAATTCTTACGCGTTCTGCCTCATAACGGTAGCAGAGTGCATTTCCTTTCTGCTCAAAATAACCATATACGTCTCTTACTTCTTCCTGATTTGCCATTTTGCCTTCTCCTTTTTTAACAGTTTTTCTTTTAACAGCAAATGAATTTCGTTTGTTTTATCAGTCCTTTACAGCACCTGCAACAAGACCGCCTACAATATATTTCTGCAGGAAAATAAACATCAGAATTACCGGAAGTACCAGTATTGCACCATAGGCCATGATACAGTTCCATCTTGTACCATAGGCACTCTGGAATTTGTAGATATTCGCTGTCAGAGGTCTCATCATCTCTGCAACGTTGAAAGTCATGGAATATACCAGGTCATTCCATCCATTTAAGAAGGAAATAACCATGATCGTAATGATTCCTGTTTTTACTGCCGGAAGCATAACCAGAAGGAATGCTTTTACGGAGCCGCAGCCATCCAGTCGCGCCGCCTCATCCAGCGACACCGGAATGCTCTTGAAATAAGGTCGTAATGTTACGATTACGAAAGGTATCGAACCAGCTGCTATCGCAACCGGAGCTGTGAAATGATTTCCAAGGAAACCGATCTTGCTGAAGATCAGATACATCGGTGTCAGTGTCAGTGACGGGGGAAGCATCTGGGATACCAGAAAAGTAAGCAGGAATACATTTCCGCCCTTTACCTTGTAACGGCCCATTCCGTATGCTGCCGGAACACCAAGTACCAGAGCGATCGCCATTGTGATCAGTCCGTTGAGGAAACTGTTTTTCAGTGAACTTAAGAAAGTCTTATCTGTCAGGTTTTCCAGCCACGGATCCACTGTGAAATCATGGGGAAAATATGTAAGAACCTTTCCAAATGTTTCTGCATCGGATTTAAAGGAGATCTGGATCAGCCAGTAAATCGGAAACAGAAAGATAACTGCGATCAGTATCGCAAAGATAGAGTTTCGGATTTCTTTTGCCTTTTCGGCACCTGTCATATTTCCCATATCAGCCTTCCTCCTTCTCTTCTTTTGATAACAGTCTAAGATAGAACAGGCCGATCAGGAACAGGCAGGCAAACAGTACCATTGCGACCGCTGCACCTTTCGAAAAGTTAAACTGCGTAAATGATAACATGTAGGAATAAGTACCAAGTACATCTGTGGAGTTCAGAGGACCACCGGAGGTCATGATATACATCAGGTCAAATGCACGGAATGTATAAATGAAGCCTAGCATCAGTACCGCGAGAATGGATTCTTTCATCAGAGGAAGCGTGATAAAGATGAAACGCTGTCCCCAGTTCGCTCCGTCCATAGATGCACTCTCGTATACATCCGGGGAAATACTGGTAAGTCCTGATACCAGAAGGAGCATGTTAAACGGAATACCTACCCAGCAGTTCATAATGATGACCGCGATCAGTGCAGTGCCAGTGTTTACAAGCCACTGTGGACCTGAGATTCCGATTTTTCCAAGCAGATCATTGACAAGACCTGCATTGGAAAAGATATTTTTGCCAAGAAGACCGGTTACTGCCATCGGCATCATGTAGCTGACGAGAACCAGGCCTCTGATCGGACCGGCAAGTTTGAATTTCTGGTTAAAGAACATTGCAAACGCAAATCCAATCGTAAACTGAAATACAAGACACGCAATCGTAAATATAAATGTGTTGCGCAGTACCAGAAGAAATGTTGGATCGTGGAACAGTTCCACGTAGTTCTGCAATCCGACAAATACAGAGGTTCCTGATTTCATGTTTTTTACATTGACATCCTTAAGGCTCAGGATAATGTTGTAAACAACCGGATATCCCAATACCAGAAGCATGTAGATAAATGCCGGTAAGATAAAACAGTATGCTTCTTTTGTCTTCTGCTGCGCCATAGTTCTAGACTTTGCTGCCATAAAGCCACTTCCCTTCTTCCTGTGTTATTGATTTACTTACTCTCAGGAAGAGGATTCTCTTTTACGATCGGGTCGATCTTGCCTGCTGCTGTAGCAAGAGCATCTTTTGCAGATGTTCCGTCTACGAATACAGACTGTGCTGCTGTGTAAACTGCCTCAGAGATGGTTGGCCATTCAGCGTGTGGTCCACGTGCCTGTGCATAGTTCATCTCGTCTGTGAATACCTTAAATCCATCCTGCTCGAATGTGTACTCAGCTGTTGCATCCTGTCTTGTAGGGATCTTTCCGCCTACAGCTGCCCATTTAGCTTCGTTGTCTTTGGAGCAGAGCCATTCAAGGAATTTCACGCATGCTTCTTTGTTCTCAGAGCCTTTGCATACACCGAAGTTCTCACCACCGATAGTAGATGTGGAGGTTCCCTCATCACCGGTAGGAAGAAGTGTAAAGTCATAATCAAATGCACCGTTGATCGCATCGGTCTGTGCCAGATGCCATGTTCCGCACTCTACAAATGCAGCTTTTCCTGCACAGAACTGATTCCATGCATCTGCCTGTGTCCAGTTTACACACTCTTTACTCATGTATCCGTTTGCTACGAAATCACCAAGTGTCTGTAATCCGTTTACTGCGGAATCAGCAGTGATATCATCAACGTTTACGCTCTTTCCGTCTTCTACAGATCTGATCCATGGAAGAAGCTGGAAGGTTCCCTCCTCTGTGGATACGGCACACATTGCAAATCCGTAAACATCATTGGAAGTATCTGTTGTTTTTTCAACCATTTCCTTGAATTCATCAAGGCTTGTCGGCATGTGGTCATATCCGGCTGCCTTCAAAAGATCCATATTGCAGGCAAGTGCAAGACAGTTACTGTTCTGCGGAAGTCCGTAATATTTTCCGTCAGCATCCTGGCAGGAGCTTAATGGTCCCGGATAGAACTGATCTATCTCACCCCAGTCTGTCAGCTCATCTGTGATATCCTCGAACACTCCAAGAGATACGTAGGAAGCCATATCCGGGGAATCTACCTGTCCGATATCCGGAAGCTCACCGGAAAGTGCACCAACTGTGTACTGGTTCATCAGCTCTGTTCTGGATACGAAGGTTGCATTGATGTGGATATCATCCTGAGAAGAGTTGTACTCATCAACCATCTCTGTGAGCATCTCCTGCTCCGGTTTCTGATCGAAGTAATGCCACATGGTTACTTCCTGCGGCTCTGCCTGGACAGCTGTTGCTCCGATGAGAGATACCGCCAATACTGTTGCTGCAAATAATGCTTTTTTCATGTCTTTTTCCTCCCTTTTCTTTCATGATTGGTTTTTGTTTTTGGTTACTTGCACAATTTTTGTCGTTCCTTCGTTGTTTTGTTGTACATATTTTACCATCCCAGTTTTTCCCACATAACCCAATATTTTATGAAAAAAGGGAATTTATACGGATAATATTTTAAGATTTCGGGATTTTTTTAAGATTTTTCCAAAAAATCACTCCTTTATTTCTGTCAGGTACTCGGAAGGACTCTTTCCTGTTACTTCCCGGAAAACCTTTTTGAAGTATTTGGAATCTGAGAATCCTACTTGATAAGGAACCTCTCTCTGATCACAAGCTTCCTCACGAAGCATGGTCTGGGCCTGTTCGATTCGGTATTCCCGGAGAAACGTACTGAAATTCTCTCCGATATTTTTGCCAAAAAGATAGCTGAAATATTCCTGAGTCAGCCCCAGATCCTCAGAGAGCTTTTTCTGGCTGATCTTTCCTGCATATCCATCCTGAATAATATCAAGTGCCTGAAGAATGATCGGATGTGCATCCGGATATTTATCCCTCAAATTCCTGGACCGTCTGCGTGAATAGCTGTTTTTGCCATTGATCTTATCCTCGATCTTTCTAAGGACTGCCTCTGCTTCGTCCCAGGTAAGCGGTTTCAGAAGATATTCCGTTACACCCAGAGAAATCGACTGCTTCGCAAAATCAAAGTCCGCATAGGCACTGACGATCACGAATTCTGTTTTTATCCCGTGTGCTCTGGCTGCCTCGATCACAGAAAGACCATCCATAAACGGCATTTTAATGTCAATAAAAACCACATCCGGCTTCTGCTCCAGGATCATCTCCAGTGCCGCCTTTCCATTCGAAGCCTGTGCCACGATCTCGTACTGATCTCCAAGGCTCTGCAGTACTCTCACCAGTCCCTGGCGTGTTCTCTGTTCATCCTCTGCGATTAAAATCTTCATGTTTCCTTTCCTCCGTTATGTTATGTATCGCGTTTCTATTCCTCGATCTCCTGCTCCGGATTCTCCGGTATCGGAAGCCAGAAAGTGAATTTCGTACCTTCTCCAGGTGCTGATTCCAGCATAATGGAGAGTTTTTCTCCATAGTACATCCTGAGTCTTGTCACAACATTCTGAATTCCAATCCCTGTTCCTGCCAGATCCAGCGTATGCTTCTCCTCCAGGATCTGCTGCATCGGCTCCTCTGTCTCCCTGCTCATTCCGCATCCGTTATCCTCTATACTCAGGCGGAACCTGGAACCGTCAATGCCACCCTTAATACGGATCATTCCACCGTTTTCTCTTCCTTCGAAGCCATGAAGAATGGAATTCTCCACAAATGGCTGGATAAAAAGCTTACAGCAGGGCCATTCACTGTACTCCTCCTGCACCTCGATCTCATAGTCAAACACATCCATCAGCCGGAATTTCTGCAGATAAAGATACTGTTCCACCCACCTGAGCTCCTGCCCCAAACTTACGGAAACCAGTTTTCTGGAAAACGTATATGAAAGCATACTTGAAAGCTTTTTCAGAAGATCCGCTACCTCGTAGTCCTCATTCTCAATGGCATCGTAATTGATGGCTGTCAGTGTATTGCACAGAAAATGCGCGTTGATCTGAGATTCCAGTGCTTCCTTCTCTGCCTTGTTTTTCTGACGGATAGAAAGTGTTTTTTCACGGTAATACCGTCGGATCTCCTTGTACTGACGTTCCAGGGTCTCTGCCATCTCATTATAATACCCTGCTAGCTGCCAGATCTCATTGGTTCCCTTAACCTCAATCTTCGGAAGGTTCTTGGAGAGCTTGATGTTACGCATGGAATCCCGGATAATATCCACCGGTTTTAAGATTCTGCGTATCGCAAACTGCCAGAGAATTCCGCAGCCACACAGAAGAAGCAGATACAGATAAATACTCTTGCCGTACATTTCATTCACCTGGGCATTCATTTTTCCCAGATCCAGGGTAATATAGGCTCTCCAGCCAAAATATTTCAGCGGAAGGCTGATGTTCTCACTTCGTTCCAGAGTTTTCTGGTATTCCGTCACCTTCATTCCGTTATAGTTTTCATCGGAATGATATACGATCCTGGAATCTTTATCGACGATATATCCCGGTGAAAGTGCCCGGTCTGCCACACTGTCGAATGCACTGTTTTTCAGAAGCTCTCCCAGATCAAAAGACATGACCACAACCTTGTTTACATGGCGGAAGCTGGAGTTCTTTCCCACCAGCGGAACCCCAATATGGACCATTTTTATATTCAGCCAGGATTCATGAACTGCCGGCTCCGTTGCCACGTAATAACGAACCTTTGCATTCTGCTCCTGCAGCTCCATGGTACCATCATATATTTCCTTAAGTTTCTCAAGATTTTCATCTTTCCAGAGTCCGCCGTAGCCTGTCTTATACCAGTAAACACCATATTCCTGAATAAGACCTTCTTCTGATGCGATCGCTATGGAAACCACATTTCCGCTCTGGTGGGCAATACTGTCCATTCGTTCTCCCAATGTCAGCTTCTCTTTTTCCTGCAGAACTCCATCTTCAGTGAAATTCTCCACCAGTGAACGGATTGATTCATTTACACCAACTGTACACGCTGTATTCACGATATCCTTCAGATTGCTGTTAATATTAATGGTGGAAGTCTCGATTATGGACTCCTCCATAGATCTCGTATCCTCCAGAAGATAATTAAAATACTGAGTTTTCACATAAAACTGCAGGATCAGTCCTGTCAGAATCAGAAGAAGCACGACAGCCACATTGACCTGGGCACTCATATGCGAATGAAAATATGCCTTCACTCTTCCCGGAAATCCAAATATTTTTTCTTTCATCGTCTTTTTTCCCCTCTTATGATTCTTCCACGATCGTATCAATTGATCGTACATTTGCCATAATTTTAATCTTTCAGTCGATGAGCGTCAATACTATCCTTGCTTTTTGCTACAATATGCCTAATTTTCCAGTCACATTTTTATATATTTTTACTATAATCAGATTTATTCAAAGAAAAAAAAGACACAAAAGCATATATTTTTTCATGCTTTCATGTCTTTTCTATTTCATCAGCCAATCAGGCGGTTATTCAGTGATAATCCAGAAATGTAACAACAACGACCGCTTTCTCTATCCCTTCATTTCGGTATACATGGAGCTGATCTGTCTCAAAACGAAGCACATCCTCCGTAGTTACCGTATGGACACTTCCTTCTGCTTCCACAGTGATCTCCCCCTGCAGAACTGAAATATATTCTCTTGTTTTTTCCCCATGGCCTCCACTGGTATAAGCCTTTCCCGGCTCCACCTCGATCCGGTAGATCTCCACCAGCTGATTATCCTCATAGGGAAAGCAGGTCCAGACTCTGTACTGTCCGGTCACCTCTTTTGTGGGAATCATATCCCTCACATGAACCAGACAGGAATCCAAAGGCGGTGCCTGGATCAGCTCCTGGAACCGGATCCGAAGACCACTGGTAATCTTTCCCAGAACTCCAAGAGAAGGATTTGCACTGCCTTTTTCAATCTGGGCCAGCATGCTTTTGCTCACACCCGTCTGCTCCGATACCACATCCAGGCTCATGCCCTTAGATTTCCGAATCCTTTTTAGATTTACAGATACATTATGGGATAAGTAGTCCATTTCTGTTTTTTCCACCTCTCTCTTTTAGAATGCAACACCCACTACGAAATTATAGCACATAAAGATATCTCAGCTTCAATTTTCCATAAAACCTCTGTTTTCTGTACAGACAATGCTGCAGCCTCTCTCTGAATTTCCACAGTACTCTCAACTCTTTCGCTTCCAGCTCCAGACCTCCAAAACGATATTTCTGTGTCAGATCACATACCCGGAAATACTCTTCCTCCCGGATTCCCGGGAAACAACATTCTACTTTCTCCCAGAGAACACCCGGATCTGTGAGCTCACCTTTCACACCGCCGATTCTGAAAATTCTTTCCACCTGTGCTACATGCCATTCCACCAGATGTCCTTCCTGCCTCTTCTGTTCTTCCTTTGCTGCCAGCTTTTTCAGACGTAACGCTCTCTGAAGCTCCAGCAGCAGATAGACACCAAATACAACATACAGAAGTAATACCACAATTTCCGGTATCATCAGCGGGTTCTGCGGAGTAGCCGTGGAATTCTCCGTTTTTCCCACATTTCCTCCTGTTCCCTCATCTGTTGTATCCATACCGCCATCCTGATTGTGGGTTTCGTTCACACGATAGGACGGTTTTCCCTGTACCAGCTGATCTGTATAGGTTTCTACATAAAGTCCCGGTACAACCTCCACCGGCATCCAGCCAAGCCCGGAAATATAAACTTCTGCCCAGGCATGAGCATTCTTCGTTGTCAGCACCAGTTCTTTTTCACCATCATCAGCTGCAGCCTGGGCATCCATGGATGACAGATGATATCCTTCTGTATATCTGGCCGGATATCCTGCTGCGCGGTATGCCATAACTGCCACCGAAGCAAAAGCAACTGCATTTGCTTTTCTTGTTCCGTCCAGAAGCCAGCTTATTCCATCCTGATCCGTCGGTATCTCTTCCGGATTTTCCGAATACTGAAGACCGTTTCGTAATACCTGACGGATCTGCGTTGTCAGTTCATCGAAACTCATCGCCTCCGGATCTGTTCCATCCGAGAAAAATTTCTCCTGAATCCTGTTTTTTAATTCATCAGAAATCTCCGTGTACGAATCTGTAACAAAAGAATGATATACTGACTCCGCCTGAGCATAACTCTCCTCTTCTTTTCCCGAAGGATTCTCCAGCCAGTTTCCCGGAATCTGACTGTCCGCAGTTGCTGTATCTTCCGGCACCTGGAACTGATACCTCCTTGCTCCGAAAAAGCTTGCAGATTCCACATTCCAGTCTTTATTATCATGTCCGTTTTTCCATGCCTCTGCCACCGCCGGAAGATAGACATATTTACGGTAAGCACCTGTATTTTCCACATTCACGCGTGTGTAGCTTCTTTATCTTTTTTACTGTTCCCGGCAATGTTCGTTTCTTCTCCGTCACCTGCCACATAGTCATACTCTTCCGAGCTGTATTTATTATCAAATTTCTCGAATTTGTCAGGATTAAATACCGTTTCCAGTTTTGATCCGTTGAACAGGGCAGCGGCTGCAACACCAATCACTGTCGCTCCTGTCACTGCTGTTAATGTCTTCTTTTTTGTGTTTTTTTTCATTTAATGGCTCCTTACTGCCCAAAGCTGCTCGCCAATAATCCTGTGGACCTCATCATAATCCACCGGTTTGTTGATATGTGCATTCATACCAGATTCCTGAGATTTCCTCTTATCCTCCAGAAAAGCATTGGCTGACATAGCCAGGATCGGCAGATTTGCATCTTCTCTTTCCATTTTACGGATCACCCGGGTTGCTTCCCAGCCATCCATACCCGGCATCTGAATATCCATAAGGATCACATCAAACGTATAAGGCTGGCTCTCTCCAAAAAGCTTCACAGCTTCATTTCCATCACAGGCTCTTGTAAGAATTGCTCCCTCCATGGCAAGAATTTCCATGGCGATCTCTGCATTGATGTCATTATCCTCTGCAAGAAGAATACGGATTCCTTTAAGTGTAAAGCCTTCAAGTACACGGGCTCTTTCCGGATTTTCTTCCTCATCCGGAAATACTTCGTTTTCTTTTTCCACTGTCTGCTCTGCAACCGGAAGGGAAAGATAAACACTGAACTCAGTTCCCTTGCCTTCTTCACTCTCGACAAGGATCTGACCATCCATCAGCTTCACCATGCTGTCTGCAATCGCCATTCCCAGTCCGCTTCCACCATAATTATGAGCGGTAGAAGCATCCTCCTGTTCAAACGGGCGGAAGATCTTACTGAGGAAATCTTCCTTGATTCCTTTTCCGGTATCACTGACACGGATCATGAAATGAAGATCATTTCCGATTCTGTCCATCTGGCGGAACAGTACCTTTACTGTTCCTCCCGGCGGTGTGAATTTATTCGCATTGGAAATGAAGTTGATAATAACCTGACTGAGACGCATCTCATCACCGATCACATACTTCACATCAAAGTCCTGCATCTCAATTTTCCAGTTGATTCCCTTGGCTTCTGCGGTGCTTCGGAACATGGAATCCAGTTTCTCAGCCATCTGTTCCAGTGAAAAAGGAACTTCTTCAAGCTGAACCTTGCCACTCTCGATTCTGGACATATCCAGAATATCATTGATCAGTGTCAGAAGAAAATGTGACAGATTTTCCGTTTTTGCAAGATATTCCTCTGCTGCACTTCTATCACCCAGATGTGCTTTCAGAAGGCTTAACATACCGAGAATTCCGTTCATAGGGGTACGGATCTCGTGGGACATCTGAGACAGGAAATCTGTTTTAGACTGACTCTCTTTCTGTGCCGTCAGAAGTCTGCTCTCGATTTCACGGCGGTTCTCATATTCCTCTGTAATGTTGCTGAGGCTTAAGATATATTCGCCGGCTTTCGGGCTGTAATGTACCTCCGCTTTTCCGTGGTGAATATCTTTTTCCCCTTTTCTGCTGTAGTTCATCTCACTGCTGAATACTTCACGTCTGTCCCATTTTTTCAGTTTTCTCTGAATTTCTCTGGCTTCACTCCGTGGAATAAGTTTATTCAGAAGATCAATATCTGTTTTCAGGTCTTCCTGTTTTATTCCTGTGACCAGTTCCAGATTCGGTGTTGCATACAATGCCCGGAAGTCCTTCTCACTTACAAAAATATACGCAGTTCTCGGATTATTGCCGAAAGCATTATAAAATTTCACCCGGTTTGAATTTTCTTCTTTTATGCGTCTGGCTATCCGTTTCTCTCTTCTGTAAAGATTCCAGAAAACTGCCGCCAATACCATAACTCCCAGCAGCACGATCATATAGGCCAGATTGTTCTGTGTATATTCCAGTATACTCCTCATGTATTCCATACTCCATCTCTCTCAATTTGCGATCTGACATTCATACACAGGCATCCAAAAATGTCCTTACATCAAAATCAGACCATCTTACGTATAATTATACACACACCTAACATAAAAAGCAAAAAAACAGGCAGAAAACCGACATATTTTGATTTATTGTCGATTCTCTGCCTGTATTTGTGTTGTTTTGGTATTACCGATGTTGATCTGTGTTTATTTCATCGCATTTTTAATCGCTGCAAGAAGATCATCATAATCCTCAAAAGCCTGAAGATCCGGATTGTCTGCCTTGATCTGATCGGTGCTTCTGAAAAGAAATCCTGCCTTGCTGGCCCGGATCATGCCGAGATCATTGTAGGAATCTCCGCTTGCAATAGTGTCAAATCCCATAGACTGGAGAGCCTTTACAGTGGTAAGCTTGGACTGTTCACATCTCATCTTAAAGCCTGTGATCTCGCCGTTCTCTGCCACCTCAAGAGAATTACAGAAAAGTGTCGGCCATCCCAGCTTCTCCATCAGAGGAGTTGCAAACTGTGTGAATGTGTCACTGATCAGGATCACCTGGGAAAAAGTTCTCAGCTCATCCAGGAATTTCTTCGCTCCAGGAAGGGGATCGATCTTCGCGATCGTCTCCTGGATCTCTTTCAGTCCAAGACCATGCTCTTTCAGAACGGAAAGTCTCCAGTTCATCAGTTTATTATAATCCGGCTCATCACGGGTCGTTTTTTTCAGCTCGGGAATTCCGCTTGCCTCGGCAAAAGCGATCCAGATCTCCGGTACCAGTACACCTTCTACGTCCAGACATGTAATATACATAACATTTCCTCCTCTAAAAAAATGTGCCGCCTGTTTTTGTTCTGTATCTGTGCTCTCCAGGGACACTTTATTCTTTTATTGCTTTACTTTGCTATATTATCACATCTTTTCTGTGTCTGTAAACAGTTTTCTGGCGGACTGTGACTTTTTTTGCTGTCATAATCCGCCAGTGCTTATTACGAAATATTTTTTTGTTTTTTCTCAGCTTCATAGTTCTTCAGCTCTTTCAGGGCTTTTTCCCCGAGTGGATAGAGCATAAAGATATTGAATATCGTCATCAGGCCGATTCCCACATCGCCAAGGTCCCACACGAATGTATAGGCTGCGATTCCGCCGATGAACAGCATGATAAGGGCAAGGATCTTATACCCTGTCTGTGAAGCCCAGTTGTCTCCGAACAGATAAGCTACATTGCTTCTCGCATAAAACAGGATTCCCAGGAATGTAGAAAAACTGAACATGAACAGAGTCGCCGCAATAAAGATCACGCCAAATTCCCCCAGATGGTAGTTCATAGCTGTCTGAAGAAGCTCCATTCCGGAAAGTCCGCTTACCAGGTCTTCCGGTACCAGAAGCATGATCATCGCCGTACAGCTGCAGATCACAATGGTATCGATAAATACACCCAGTGCCTGCACAAAACCAGCCTTTACAGGGCGGTCACATTCTGCTGCCGCTGCCGCGCATGGAGCAGAACCGGAACCTGCCTCATTGGAAAACAGGCCTCTTTTTACTCCGTTCATGAGCACCGCACCGAAACCACCGGCTGCCGCTTGCCGAATGCCGAAAGCCTCCTCAAAAATACGCTTAAACACGCCGGGCATGCTTCCAAGATTCGTCACGATGATAAACAAAGTAATTCCAAAATAAAGCACTGCCATTACTGGTACCAGAAGATCCAGAACCTTGACGGTCGCATTCTTCCGGAGCACGATCACTGCTGCTATCACTACCAGCACGATCGTTGTATAGATCGGTGGAATATTGAATGCGTTCTTAAAGGATGCTGTCACAGAGTTGCTGATGACCTGGCTGATTCCGCACCAGCAGATCAGACCAGAAATCGCAAATAACACAGAGAGTAAGACTTTTTTTCTTTTTCTGCCCTGTTTCTCTTCCCAGTAGCGGTGGATATAGTAAGCAGGACCTCCACGATACCCTCCGTAGAGAGGATCTTTTTCTTTATAGAGCTGGGCCAGTGTTGCCTCGATAAAAGCAGTGGAGGAACCGATCAGTGCCATGATCCACATCCAGAATACTGCTCCTGCACCTCCTGCTGAGATCGCAGCCACAACACCGACCAGATTTCCCATTCCTACACGGGTGGCCGTTGATACGATCAGCGTCTGAAATGAGGAAAGATTGTTTTTTTCGCTCTTCTTCTCCACAAGTGCATGAACCATATCCGGGAACATCCGGATCGGAAGAAATCTCGTCCTTATTGTGAAATAGATTCCGGTAGGAATCAGCAGAATAATGAGAAGAGAAATTCCCATGCTGCTCCCACCCGGTAATGGGATCCGTATCAGATCTCCCCACAGAAATGTGTAGATCTTTTCGATCAGGGTTACTATCATTTTTATTGTTTCCTTTCATCAGGCGGATTCTTATGACCGCCGGTTGATCGCCCGCTTAAGTTCTTTTGTTCTGCTATTTCGTACCTTAAAGCTCAACAATTTAAACGGTCAAAGCGTATTTCTATTATAGCTTTTTTTTTCCCTTGTGTAAAGGAAAATCCGGATTTTTCGACCCGGATTTTCCTGTTTTCATATGGATTTTTCTGTATATAGTTTTTCTGCCCGTGAAATACGTTTTTTATCTGCTTTTTCCCTTTATATCTTCGCTTTTATCCTGCCAGATGAAGTACCTCGATTAAGAAGATCCAGCTCATTCCGTAGTAAGTCACTACTGCCACAAGGTCATTCACGGTTGTGATCAGCGGACCGGAAGCTACCGCCGGATCCACACCGATCTTTTTGAAGAACAGCGGAATGCAGGTTCCTACTGCACTGGATACCAGCATGGCCACCAGAAGAGAAAGGCCGATACAGCCGGATACCGCATAGGCAAAAGCGAGTGTTTTTCCCTTAAAGAGAAAGATATATAAGCCAATCAGAACAAATGACAGGATTCCAAGAAGTCCTCCATTGCATAAACCAATTCGCATTTCCTTCAAAACCAGCTCTGCCTTCTGTCTGCCGGTCAGTGTCTCATCCATCAGTACACGGATGGTCACAGCCAGAGACTGGGTTCCCACGTTTCCTGCCATATCCAGGATCAGCGACTGGAAGCACATGATGATGGGCAGACAGGTGACAACCTTCTCAAATATCCCCACTACAGAGGATACTACCATGCCAAGTCCCAACAATACGATCAGCCAGGGCATTCTTTTTTTCATGCTCTCAAGAAGTGGTTCCTTCAGATCCTCCTCCGCAGTCAGACCAGCCAGCTTCGCATAGTCCTCGCCCATCTCATCGTCTACCAGGTCAATGATTCCTGCCGATGTGATCACACCCAGAAAACGGTTGTCATCATCCAGCACAGGAATGGAATCCTCGGAATAATCCTTCAGTCGTTCCATGCAGTCATCGATCTGTTCTGTTCCATATACATAAGGATAGGATGTTACGATCAGTTCCTCCATTGAATGATCCTGTCTGGCCGTGATAAGATCCTTCAGATCCAGTGCCCCGTAAAAATCTCCTCTTGCTGTCACCACAAAAATCGTGGAAATATTATCATTGTCAGCCGCCTGGGCAACCAGCTCGTTCATGGCCTGCTTCACGGTAAGATTCTCGCGGATCACAATACAGTTGGTTGTCATCCTGCTTCCGATCTCATCCTCATCAAAGGACCGGATCAGCTCGATATCTTTTCGCACCTGCTCGTCCAAAAGCTGGATCAGTAATTTACGTTTTTCCCGGTCGATCTGTTTCAGAACATCGGCCAGTGTATCGGTTTCCATTTTGGAAAGAATGGCGGCAGCTTTTTTTACATCCATTTCTTCCAGATATTTTACAGTTTCTTCTTCCTCCAGATACTCAAAAATATCTGCCAGCATACTGCTCTCCAAAATCCGGTACAGTCTGCTGCGTTCTGCGGTGCTGAGCTCTCTTAAGACTTCTGCCAGGTCATTTTCGTGGAAATCCTGCAGTTTTTCGCTCAAAACAGCCGGAGAGACATTGCTTCTGATCAGCGTCAGAATATCTTTTGAAAAATCCTGTGTTCTTTTTGTCATCTTCTCATCCTCCGTTCCCATAATTTCGCACAGATTGGCACACCAAAAACAGACATGTTAAAGCATGTCCTGTGCTTTCTGATCTTCGATTGTGTTTCCTTGGGATTTGAATAAAGAGCGCGAATGTACGCGTCACTTAAGAATTCTCAGAATGAGAAGATAAAATATACCTGTAGATTATATACTTACAAACAAAACGGATCTGCTGTGCTTCCGCTCTGTTCTGCCCTGTTCATCTTCCATTCCGAGCTTCTACTTCGCCCATGAGAATCACAACTGTCCATTCTGTTCACCTGCCTTTTTTTTAAATTTTTTTTCAACCCGGCCATTATAACCGTCATGGCCGGGATTTGTCAATATGATTTATAACATTTTATTTTCGCAATATGATTCAAATATATATGACGGATTTTCATAATATACACTACTGTTGTAATCATCAATTTTTTCGCTGATAAAGGAATTATATATTTTTCCGATATCCCAATGCGAAGGAATGCTGTATTTGCACTCACCCACATTATCAAACTCACCTTTTTTTATATCTGCTTCTTCAATAAAATCATCGCTCACTGTATCAATATTATCGCAATGATATACGGTCATCATGGCTATTGTAACTCCCCCTTTCTTTCATCATTTTGTATTTTTGGCAACAATTCCAGAAAATGCTGTCCTATTTTTTCTGCATCATAATTATACGCCTCACAGATAAATCGTATACCGTCACCTGTGAGTAATCTGCCTTTAATACGTTCACGGCAAAGCTGTTCGTAATCTTCTATCTGCTGTTTGGTCATATATTTCCTTGGCATAAAATTGCTCCTTATTTTCTTTTATAAAATAAATACCCAGAGCAGCTCCGAACAATACATCTGTCGGGTAATGAACAAAGAAGTACATTCTGCTGAAACCTACCAATGCTGCAAATACGAGCACCCCGATTCCTGCTTTTCTGTAATAGTGAAAAATCGCCATTGCACTGGAAAATGCCAGATATGCATGCACCGACGGGCAGGAAAAACTTCCCGGTTTTTTTACGATCAGCATGACCGTATCGTCCACGGCACAGGGGCGGGGTCTTGTGATCAGGTCTTTCAGCCACTCATTTCCGATCAGAAAAGATACCACATAGGATAAAAGAACTGCCGCACCACATTTTCGGGTTTTCGGAATGATCAGCAGTATCACTCCAACTATGATCCACAGCTATCCAAGTGACCCTACGAAATTATTAAAAACTGTGACCATTATCTGATCCAGAACCGGATTATGTAAGGACTGGAGCATATGTAATATACTTAACTCCATATTAATGCTCTCGCAGATACTCTGCGCGGCCCTCTTCATAAAGGTTGTTGCCTTCACTGTCAATAATAACAACCAACGGCATATCCTCCACATAAAGCTTGCGAAGTGCTTCCGCTCCCAGATCCTCATATGCGATCAGCTCTGCTTTTTTGATACATTTGGCAAGAAGAGCACCTGCACCACCGATGGCTCCGAAATAAACGCCGCTGTATTTCTTCATGGCATCCACAACTTCAGGAAGGCGGGCACCTTTTCCGATCATTCCACGGGCACCTACAGACATCATGGTCGGTGCATAAGCATCCATACGGCCACTGGTAGTCGGGCCTGCGGAACCGATCACTGCACCTGGCTTCGCCGGTGTGGGACCTACATAATAGATCGTTGCATCCGTCGGATCGAAGGGAATTTTTTCTCCGCGGGCAAGAGCCTCACACATTCTTTTGTGTCCGGCATCACGGGAAGTATAGATGGTTCCGGTCAAAAGAACCTGATCTCCTGCGTGGAGTGTCTGCGCCAGCTCTTTTGTAAGTGGTAATGTGATCTTTCTTCTTTCCATCTTAAAGCACCTCCGTTTTATGGCGTGTCACATGACAGTTGATGTTAACAACACACGGCATACCTGCGATATGTGGCAGGTTCTGATAGCCTCCTTTACATCCTCCGGCAGATGCTCATTGGCTTCGATACAGAGTTTTTCGATGACGTCTGTAAGTCTCTTCGATTTCTCGCATAGCGTAAACTCCTTTCGTTTCTCTTGCGTGTTTTTTCTATGATAACACATTTTTCCTGTTATTGACGAGTATATTGTCCTGTACAAAAATATCTCCCCAAAAAGAAAAGCTCCGGATCAACCGGCATACCCGATCTCCGAAGCCCTTTCTTCGCATAATATATTAACAATTATTTTCTTATGATCAGTAAATAATGATCGGATATCCCGCATCGATCGTATTATAGATCGTTGCAGCCTGATCCTTCGGCAGATTAATACAGCCATGACTTCCGTTTGTCTTATAACGGTTTCCGCCAAAGGAAGACTGCCAGGTGGCATCATGAAGTCCCTGTCCGTAGACAAAAGGCATCCAGTAGTTGACCTTGACATTGTAGCCATACTCTGCGCTGGTAAGGTTATACGGGCTTGCCTTATAGGCGATCGGCCATGCACCTCTGTATGTCTCACGGCCCTTTACCGGTTTGCCGCTGACAATATCCGTCTCTGTCACAAGATTTCCGTCTTTGTAAAGCCACAGATGCTGGGCATCCAGGCTGACTTCTATGTAGCTGCCTGCCAGATCGTCCGTTCCGTTTCTCTGATAGCCGGTCTTGCTGTAGATTGGATCCCTTGTCACAGCTGTACCGCTTTTGAGATCCTCCAGAAGCTGTGCCAGCTCACCGTCCTGGTCGATCCGGTATCCATACTCATTTCCCTCGATCGTAATATCTGTTCCCGTAGAAGTGTGAAAAGCACGCGGCACATAGATCGTGTTGTATTTATTTGCAAGGTCACTGATGTATGTCTTAACCGCCTCTTCATCAACAGAAAGCGTCTCTCCCTCTGCTTTCAGCCAGGAATCGATGGTATCTGAATCCAGAACCACCGTCTCACTTCCAAATGTATAGGTAACTGTAGTCTTGCGGTATTTGGCAAGCTGGGCATTAAGACTGTCTACTTTGTTCTGCATATCTTCCGTAGCTGTTACCAATGGGCTTACATACACGTGCTTATTGACCGGGACAGTGATCACATCTCCCAGAAATGCCGTATCAAAAGCAGCATCCAGTGTGGTATCCACGGTAGTCAGAAGCTTATCCTCATCAATCTCATTTCCCTGCTTCTGTTTGGTCAGGATAAATTCTTTTTTCTCTTTGTCGTACGAAATGCTGGCATCTGTGGAAGCTTTTCGTTCCTTATCTCCGAAATTTGAAAGGTTCAGAGCCTGTTTTTCCTGCTCCTCATCCTGTTTAATCTGATATTCCAGATCCACGTTCTCTTCCTTCGGAAAAAGCTTTCTGTTTTCTTCCCGCTGTTTCTGAAGCTTGTTAAGCTTCTCAAGGAGCGCATCCTTATTAAGACTGTAGCCAAGATTTTTCAGCGTGGTACTGTAAACCTGCTGATCATTCTCCTGGAAAACTACTGTTCTGTTCTCAAAAGAAGAAATGATCTTTTCTTCTGCCTGCTCTGCTGTCAGTCTGGAAACGTCCAGCCCGCTTACGGAGATCTTCCGGCCCAGTGTGTTATGATCTGCCATATATGTGTAGCCGAACAGCCCTGCCACGGCCACGACTGCTGCCACAATGCAGATCCCCAGCACAATCGTCAGTGTTTTTCTGCTGATTGATTTTTTCTCCATACCCTTATCCCTCGAGTCTTATGTATTATATGATTATGTTGCCATACTGCCTGTTATTATAATCAGCATATTTCTCTTTTCTGTAATAAGCATTTATCCCGTTTCTATGATCTGTCCTGTAAAAAAAGACAGACTCCGCTTTAACGAAACCTGTCTTTTTCAGCTTTATTATTCCGGCATTACGATCTTACCAGCAACCGCACATGCAGCGGCTGTCTTCGGGGATGCCAGATAGATCTGTACCTTGGAAGTTCCCATACGTCCCAGGAAATTACGGTTGTTGGTTGCTACAACCTTCTCCCCGTCTGTCAGGATTCCGCCGGTTCTTCCACAGCAAAGACCGCAACCCGGATGTGTGATGATCGCACCAGCCTCAGCAAGAGTATCCAGAATACCAAGCTCAATAGCCTGACGGTAGATCTTGCGGCTTGCAGGAGTTACGATCAGTTTCACAAAATCTGCAACTTTTTTGCCTTTCAGGACTTCAGCTGCTGCCATAAGATCTTCCAGACGTCCGTTTGTACAGGAACCGATAAATACCTGGTCAATGGTTTCACCCTGAAGCTCGCTGACATCGCGGATCTTGTCCACCTGTGACGGACACGCCATTACCGGCACAAAATCCTCTGCCTTGTATGTCATGGTTTTCATGTAAACTGCATCTTCATCACCCACAAGACTCTTCTGATAATCGTCAAGCTCAACATTACAGTATGCTGCAGTCTTCGCATCCGGTGTAAAAAGAGCACATTTTGCGCCAGCCTCGATAGCCATGTTCGCCATGGTCATACGGCTTGCCACAGACATGTTCTCAATGGTACTTCCGGAAAACTCCAGCGCACGGTAGGTTGCTCCGTCTGCACGAAGATCACCGATCAGACGGAGAATGATATCCTTGGACATTACATTCTCCGGAAGCTCTCCGTCGATCACAACCTTGATCGTCTCCGGAACCTTGATCCACATGGTTCCTGTTCCCAGAATACTGGCCATTTCTGTGTATCCGATACCGGAAGAAAATGCTCCCACACATCCATAAGTTGTTGTATGGCTGTCTGTACCAAATACAATATTTCCAGGCTTCACATAACCGGCCTCTGTCATCAGCTGGTGGCAGATTCCGTCACTTCTGTGTACATTTTTCATGCCATATTTTGCAGCAAAAGCATCTCCTACGTGGAAATGTCTTGTATCATCCTGCTGGCTTGCAGGTACAAGATGATCATAGATCAGGACAACCTTGTCCGGATCCCACAGCTTCTGAAAGCCCATCTCCTCAAATTTCTCCGCTACAAACGGAATAAAGATATCATGGATCATTACTCTGTCTACATTGACAGTCACGATATCGCCAGGCTTTACTGCCGTGCCTGTATTATGTCTGATAATTTTCTCAATGATCGTCTCGCCCATTTTTTCTCTCCTCTCCGTTTTTTAGTCCAGGCCGTTCAGTTTACGCATAGCTTTCACAAGTCCGCCAGCCTGAATGATATCCATAAGATTCTCCGGAAGAGAAGCGATCGGATACTGTTTTCCATTGTGATCTACGTGCTCATTCATTACAACCGTAACCTGATCTCCTTCTTTTACATTGTCATGAAGATCCGGCTGTTCGATCAGAAGAAGTCCGTTATTAATCGAATTACGGAAAAAGATCCGGGCAAAAGATTTCGCAATGACACACTGGATTCCCAGTGCCTTGATGATCTCCGGTGCCTGCTCTCTGGAGGAACCGCAGCCGAAGTTTTTTCCAGCTACGATGATGTCACCTTTCTGGATCTGTCCTGCAAGCTCCGGGCGGAGCGGGCTGAATCCATACTGTTTCATATCGTCAATGGTTTTCAGTGCAAGGTATTCTGTCGGAATGATGATATCCGTATCAATATCATCTCCAAGTACCCACACCTTTCCTGTAAATGCTTCCATATGTATATCTCCTATTTATTCCGTTCCGTATCATCAGGCAAAAGTTTTCTGTCTGCCCTGTTATAAGAACCCACGCCGAAACGGAGTATCCTCTGATAATTTCTGAATATATTGTGTCAATCGGATATTCGCAATCCGCTTTCGCTACTTGCTCATAACCGAATAACTGCTCCGCAGTTTATCAGGAGGGGCTTGTACCCCTCCTGATACAAGTAAGTCCCACCCACTGCTTATTGCTCCTCGCAATTGAAGCAGGGGACTTACTTGATTCGGTTAAATCTTTTCTGAGACTCTTATACTCTGTCAGCAGTTGCAATCTCGCCTGCAATGGCAGATGCAGTAACGGTTGCAGCAGATCCCAGGTAGACCTTGGAACTTGGATGTCCGGCACGTCCCTTGAAGTTACGTGTTCCTGTGCTGATCAGAACTTCATTTTCACCGATAACCCCCTGGCAGCTTCCCCAGCATACACTGCAGTTCGGATTCATAACAATAGCTCCTGCTTCCATAAAGATGTCAATCAGGCCTTCTTTTAATGCCTGGCGATAAATCGTCTGGCTTGCAGGAACAACCAGAAAACGAACGCCCTCTGCAACTTTTTTGCCCCTGATCACCTCTGCACCTACACGGAGATCTTCAATACGTCCATTGTTGCAGGAACCAAGGAATGCTTCGTTGATCTTAATTCCGCATGTCTCTTCCGCCGGAACTACGTTATCAACAAAATCCGGTTTCGCTACAACAGGACGAACTTTGGAAAGATCGAAAGTGTACTCTCCTGCATAAACTGCATCCGGATCACTGTGGTATACAGCTTTTGGCTCACGGCCATGCTCTTTCAGATATTCCAGAGCCTTGTCATCTGCTTCAAAAATACCAGTCTTCGCACCGGCCTCAACAGCCATGTTGCAAAGAGCCATACGGTCGCTGATGCTTAATGTCCTTGCACCCTCACCTGTAAACTCCATAGCCTGGTAATTACATCCGTTTGCTCCGATCTCACCAATAATGGTAAGAATCAGATCTCTTGCATAAACACCTTCCGGCAGCTTGCCTGTCAGATTGAATTTTACAGTTTCCGGAACCATGACCCAGGAAGTTCCTGTTACCATTCCGTAAAGGAAATCTGTGCAGCCCACACCGGTACCGAACGCACCAAGTGCACCATAAGAACAAGTATGGCTGTCAGCACCGAAGATCAGCTGTCCCGGACGGACATAATTTTCAATCATGATCTGGTGGCATACACCCTTACCTTCCCAGAAATCAATATTGTTCTCCCTTGCAAAATCTCTCATTTTTTTCTGGGATGCTGCTGTCTTCGGGCTGTCAGACGGTACATTGTGGTCTACGATAAACACAAGCTTCCTGGTATCTGCAATGTGCGGATTTTTTAATTTATTATTGTACATATCAACAGTCAGATGTGTGGTTCCGTCATTACTCATCAGATGATCCAGCTGTACCGTATAGATATCTCCAGGTTTTACGCTGTCCACACCTGCTGCAGCTGCAATGATTTTTTCTGCAATCGTCATTCCCATCTCTTATTCCTCCTCTCTGTTCAGAGAAGCGATAAGGCCACCCTGATTCAGTATATTCTGCATGTATTCTGGCAGTTTTGTGCAGGAATAAGTTTTTCCGTTGGCAACTGCTGTTCCCTCAGACATATGAAGCTCCATGGTATCTCCTGTCTTCACATCGTCCGGGAGATCCTTACAGACAATAGCCGGAAGTCCGATATTGATAGCATTGCGGAAGAAAATACGGGCAAAAGATTTCGCAATAACGGCTTTTACTCCAAGTGCTTTAAGTACACCTGGTGCCTGCTCTCTGGAAGATCCGCATCCAAAGTTCTCTCCTCCGACTACGAAATCTCCCGGTTTTACCTTCTTGGAAAAATCCGGATCCAGCGATTCAAAAGTATGGCTCTTCATTTCATCCAGATTCGGCAGAAGCAGATACTGGGATGCAATGATCTGATCTGTGTCAAGGTCATTATGAAATTTAAAAATTGTTCCCTTATCCATAAAACAAGTTCCTTTCTGATCATTTATTCTTTTTTCTGAGGCTTTTTTATTTAGGAAGCCATTTTTATTATGCAGTGCCATAAACCTGTCTGCGGCTCTCTGACGCACTGCTATCTTGAATCGTTATCTATTCTAACACAAAATACAAGATAATCAAAATGTATATTTCATAATTTCTGCAGTTTCACTGTTTTTCTCTGATTTTCTGACGGCATTTTTATCTCTCAGCTGCTCCCATAAGCTGTCTGTGTACCTTTCTTCTTACAAACCAGAAGCAGATCACCTGCATAATGATCGTAAAAATCCAGGATGCCGGGTAAGAAATAAATAGTACCTTCAATGATCTGTGTGCTGGGAAAATTCCGAATATCCATACGATTCGGAGACCGACTGTTCCGATGATCGACAGAATCATGGGTACACCGGAACGTCCCATTCCACGCAGTGCCCCCGGAAACAGGTCCATCTGCCCGCAGAGAAAATAAGTAACTGTGGTATAGGCAAGGATCTCCATTCCGCATTGAATAACCTTAGCGTCTTCTGTATAGATTTTCAGAAGCTGCGGACCGAAAAAGTATGCACCACAGCCCATGGCAAAGGATACGACAAAAGACAGTATCATACAGTCAACAAGTACCCGGTCCATCCGTTTCGGTTTTCGGACACCATAATTCTGGCTGGTAAAGCTCATGCAGGCCTGAGTAACTGAGTTTACAGACACATACAGGAACCCGAAGATGTTGTTTGCCGCAGTATATCCTGCCATTGCAATGGAACCGAAAGAGTTTACAGAGGACTGAAGCAGCACATTGGAAAAATTAATCACTGTACTCTGGATTCCTGCCGGAAGTCCTACCTGGAATATCTGTTTCAGATATTCCGGCTTTATGGACAGCTTCGAAAAACGCAGCTGATAGCTTCCCTCTGTCTGACACAGACATCGGAGGACAAGAATACAGGAGATCAGCTGAGAAATCACAGTTCCAATTCCAACACCTGCCACGCTTAAATGACAAACGATCACAAAAAACAGATTCAGAAGCGCATTGGCACAGCCGGAAATAATCAGAAAGACCAGTGGTCGCTTGGTATCTCCCACTGCACGCAGAATTGCAGCACCATAGTTATACAGCATAAAAAACGGCATCCCCAGAAAATAAATACGCATATAAAGAGTGGAAAGATCGATCACATCCTCCGGCGTATCCATCAGCTCCAGGCAGATTCTGGCAAAAACCACTCCCAGAAACGCCATGATGATCCCGCTGATCAGAGCCAGCAGAATCGATGTATGTACTGTTTCTGACATTTCCTCATCTTTACCGGCAGCATAAAATCTGGCTGCCAACACATTGGCGCCAAGAGAAATCCCGATAAAAAGATTGGTAAACACATTGATCAGCGCTGTGGTGGAACCTACTGCCGCCAGTGCCTCACTTCCGCTGAAACGTCCGACTACCACGATGTCCACTGCATTGAACATCAGCTGTAAGATACCGGACAGCATCAGTGGCAGTGAAAACGAGATCAGCTTGTCCATGATCGATCCATTGCACATATCGATCTCATACTTGTTTTTTTTCACGATTTCATCCCCCATAATCATACTTAGCTGAAATCATTATAGCACCTTTCGCTGAAAAGCTACAATGAAATATTTCTATGAAGAATATGCAGCGGCTGCATAAAATACGCAGCCGCACAGTAACGTGTATTTATCATTTTACTATCGTTCCAGAAGTCCTGCATCCCGAAGGTTTGCAAGAAGTGCATTAAAATCCTCCACAATATCATCTACTGTTGTTGCATTTCCCACAGCAGCTGCCGGGGTTACTGTTCCGGCCGGACCTGTTGCTCCAGCTTCTCCTGCAGGGCCGGTAGCTCCTGTTGGACCGGTGGCTCCCGTTGGACCGGTAACTCCTGCCGGACCGGTGGCCCCAGTTGCCCCAGTTGCTCCCGCTGGACCAGTGGCTCCCGCTGGACCAGTGGCTCCCATTGCTCCTGTTGGGCCGGTAACTCCTGCCGGACCGGTGGCTCCCGTATATCCCTGTATTCCCGGCTCCCCCTGCGGTCCCTGAGGACCCATAGGCCCCGGAACTCCCGGACAGCCTCTGAGACCGGTTGGTCCTGTAGGTCCCACAGGACCCGGACAACCTCTTGTTCCACATCTGTCACATCCACAGGAACTATGATTTCCATAACAGGACATACAGGACAAATCCTCATGACTGTCCTGCTGCATTTCCATTTCCTTACGTTTTCGATGCATGAACAGCATTCTGCGATCACCTCATAAGAAAATAACTTTCCCTACAGTATATGACAGCAGCATTTACCTGTGCATACGATTCCCGCAAGCCTGCACCCTGCCAGGATAATAAAGATATCTTTCTTTTTATACCAGACCATATTTTTCCCGAAAATATTTCTGGTTATACAATACTCCAGGATCTTCCGGTTTCTGTTCTCTCGCCTTCTTATGAAAAAAGAATGCCTGCTCCGGGCATCCCATCCTATCATAACAAACGCAAAGCTGCATATACGGCACAAATCCATGGCACTCAGCCATAAAAAAACCACCTTTTTTCTTATCTGTCGGCACAGTAAGCGCCTGCCCGTACCAGTAGGCAGCCTGTCTGTGCAGCTCTCTTTCCAGAAAAATCCCACCGACCTCACAGCAGATTTCTGCCCTCGGCACATCCATAGTCAGACTATAAAGAAAAGCTTCCAGTGCGTTTTTTTGTTCTCCCATTTTCCGGCAACACTGTCCAAGTACATAACAGGCATCTATCTTATTTTCCAACCATCCGGACGGATTTTTCAGCAACTCCACCAGCACAGCCTCTGCCTCCGGATACCGCTGATGATAATACAGTTCTCTCCCGTAATAAAGCTGATGTCTTGGTTCCAGCTTTTCTCCTTCTGCCAGCATTTTTTCATAGATCTGCAAATTCCTGTCCGGATCTCCCTGCACACATTTCCGGTGCTGAACTTCGATATCTGAATAAAAAATATTTCCCCTTGGCATTACCGCCTCATGTACTCTTCCACTCCACCGAAATCCCCCGGAAGTCTTCAGAATCCTTTCCCTGTAATAGGAAAACGTTGTCTTCCCATCAGTATCAAAGCCAACCGCATATTCCATCATCACTACATCAGTCTCTCCATCCAGAGCTGCCTTCAGCTTCTTCATTTTTTCCAGATTTTCCTCATTCATGACATCATCCGCATCCAGCCACATCCAGTAATCCGTGCATACTTTTTCCACGAGAAAATTCCTTGCAGCAGAAAAATCATCACACCAGACAAAATCAAATATCTGCGACGTATACTGTTCTGCAATTTCTTTCGTTCTGTCCGAAGAACCTGTATCCGCAATCAGAATCTCATCCATGATTCCAGAAATCGGTTTCAGGATCCTCTCCAGCACAGCTTCTTCATTTTTTACGATCATACAAAGACTGAGAGAACTCATATTTAATAATCGACCTTCATAACTTTATAAAATCTATGTACCTCTCTTTCGTTGTATGCCCTCTGTCATTTTCCCACATAAATTAAGAGAGCCTTATGTCGGCTCTCTTACCTGTTTTGTCTGATGCTTTTTCATTAAATCAATCCGTTGCCTTAGCCTTCGGATAAATCTGCTTCATCCTGTCATCATCAAAATGTGTATCTACCCATTCCAGGACTGTATTCTCCGTTTCAATTCCTTTAGCCCTCTGATCGTAACGCACAAGAGCCATGGAAGAAACAATAATATTAACAAACATGAAAACTGTCAGCATCCATGTAATGATCTTTCCAGGAAGAACAGGAATCTTCTCGATCCATGCAGATAAAACAGGATACACTTTTTTAAACCAGATCACAGCCGCAATTCCCCAGAAAAAGCAGTACAGAAGATTGATCCTGCCGCCCAGATTAAACGGAAGCTCACTGTAGTCCCAAAATACTTTTCCAAAAAAAATCTCTGTAAACACACTGCAAAGATACTCATAACCACCTCCAAGCAGTGTTCCCATCATAAAAAGAAAACTGTCACTGTGGTCTTTATATTTATAAAGAAGCAATGTTACAAGAGCCAGTGCCAGTCCCCACACAATGCTGAACGGCCCCCAGACAAGACTGCTCCGGCTCATCCAGTGTCCCATGGTGACACGGCAGAAAATGGTCTCTACAATATCTCCCAGAAAAGCTCCGATGATAAACAGAAGCATGAGTTTATAAAAGCCGCACCCCTCTGCAAAAACACCTTCCTCTGCAGATTTCTCTGCTTTCCGGACCTTCTTTACTTTCGGATAAGCTTTCCTAATTCTTTTCTCGATCCACTGCGTGATCAGGAAGCTCAAATGATCGCTGACTTTATCCAGCTGTTCATTGGCTGCTGCCCACTGTTCCAGATTGGGACCTTTTTTTATCAGAAGCAAAAATGACGCTGTGATATCTATCGCCATTACTGCCATCAACACCAGCAGCAGAATATGCATCAAAAGTGTCGGCAGAAAAGAAAGCAGTTTCCATGTCAGAGCATTCCCCCATGTCACGCTCACAAATCCGAGAATACCCCATAAAAAAGATGCCGGAAAACAGATATATCCATCCAGGTTCCATTTTACATCAGAATAATCCCACCATCTCTCCTTAAAAGCTTTCTCGATCAGATGCCCGCCGATCCATTCGATCACTGTCGCATAAACCATCGAAAACAAAAACAGCCAAAATCCTGTCAACTCCTGTAAGCCCACCGAGATCAGCACTGCTGTAATACCATACATCACACAGAATGGACCGTTTACCAGACCTCTGTTTGAAAACTTTCGCTGCCGCAGTGTGGCTGTTACTGTCTCCAGAATCCATCCCAAGAATGAATATAAAAAAAACAGCCACAGCAATTCATACCCTGAAAAAACTCTCATTTGTACTTTCTCCTATTGTCATTCTCTGTTGTAACATTTTTATCAGAGTATATCATAAAGCAATATACTTTCTCAACAATACCCTGGCGTTTTCTTTTATTTTACAGAAGTACTTAATTTTAACTTTTTTCCTTCAGATTTTTATATTACAAAAATTATATCACCAGCTGCAGTATATCCTCTATATGTTCTGCAAGATGATCTGCCCCATTCAGTTCCCCTTTCTCACCATATCCATACAGGCATCCTATAAAAGGGC
>OLNJ01000083.1_pt1 | contig 88897 bp, 70 predicted proteins | sample 1672191 | NCBI WGS metagenome assembly OLNJ01 (sample SAMEA3136657, study PRJEB25190) | human gut metagenome | biome: human gut; feature: human-associated habitat; material: faeces | place: Austria | collected 2013
GCATCTGAAAGCATTCGATATTCGGCTCCCAAATGCAACAACTAAAAGATAGGAGACACCATGAGCAAAATCGCAATCGTATATTGGAGCGGAACCGGAAACACCGAGGCCATGGCCGACCTCATTGCACAGGGCGTTCGCACGAAAGGCAGCGACGCCGACCTTATCAACGCCACGGATTTCGGCCCCGAGCGTCTCGACGAATACGACGCATACGCCTTCGGCTGCCCGGCAATGGGCGACGAAGAACTGGAAGATACCGAGTTCTTGCCAATGTACGATGCCGTTGAGCCGCTGCTCGAAGGCAAACGGGTCGCTTTATTCGGGTCGTACGATTGGAATGACGGCGAATGGATGGAGCTGTGGGAGCAGCGCGCCGAAGAAGCGGGGCTCGTTGTGGTCGATTCGGTTATCGCAAAAGATTACCCCGACGATGACGCGAGCGCCGATTGCATGCGCCTTGGAAGCCTTATCGCGCAATAGACCCATGCGGCATGCCATGGATAAATAGGATCTTTCTTTGTGCATAACGCTTTTCTATACATCGTATAGAAAAGCGTTTATCATATGCCGAACAGAGAAAGGAAACCCGTGGCGTACGCAAAGCAACAACGCAAAAAGGGAACGCTCACTAAAGACGAGATCGTGCAGTGCGCGTTCAATCTTATTGCCAACAAGGGCACCGAAGGCTGCTCAATGCGCGCGCTGGGCAACGAGCTTGGCGTAAGCGCCATGGCCCTGTACGGCTACATCCCCTCGCGCGAAAGCTTGCTCAATGAAGTGGTCGAACGTTTTCTGAAAACAGTCGACACTCGCGCGCTGCGAGGCGAACGCTGGGAAGACACGCTCATTCGCACAACTCTCTCGCTGCGTCGAGCTTTCGTTTCTTCCCCGCATTTCGCCGAGCTCATGTGCGACCCATGCGTCGGACCTGGCATCGAGCCCTATATGCTCGAGCTGCGCCTTATCTACCTGGGCCAAGGAATGCCCGAGGATATTGCCGTGCAGCTCATCGCCATCACCGACTCGTACCTTACGGGCTTCGCATTGCGTGCACGCCAAAATTTGCGCATCGAGCAAGCCGAAGCGGCACGCAAGCAGGCAGAGGCCGATGCAGCGCGCTTTGCGACGACATCGCGCGTCCCCGGCATGCTCACAGGCAAAGCGAACCCCGCCGCCGAACAACCGCGCTTCAACGAGCGCTGGCGTCAAACCGTCGCCGAAGGCTATTCCGAGACCTCGTTCCAAAAGGGCCTACTCGTAATTATCGAGGGCATTCGCGCTGGCATGGCAGGACAGCCCGCGAACTGGCAAACGCCGCAATAACCTGTTAAATGCTCGTAGCGTTTAACAGGTTCCTGAACATATATCTCGACAGAAAAAATGGGTGGCTCCGTCGTGGAAGCCACCCATTTTGTTGAGAACATACGAGCGTTCAACTCATGCGGTTTCAGCCAACCCACAAGAGAAACGCAAGCCAACTGAAAAACCTTGCTGCGTCGTTCTAGAACAATCTGCCTAAACCAGAACCATTGCCCGAACCACCGTTGTATCCGTAGCCATAACCATAGTCGTACCCGTTACCAGAGCCGTAGCCATCACCCGAGCCATAGCCATTTCCTGAGCCGTAGCCGTTGCTCGAACCGCTATTCGAGCTCATAGAGTTCTCATCGCTGCCAAGCGTCACGGTAATGGTCTTTTCTTCGCCATCGCGATTCACAACGACATCAACCTTGTCACCAACATTTTTCGAGCGAACGTCAATCGTGAGCTCGGAAGGCGACGTTACCTTCTGGCCGTCAAAAGACACGATGATGTCGCCTTTCTGAATGCCCGCATCGGCAGCAGCGGTTCCGTCATAGACATTGGCCACATATACGCCCTCGTCGGTAGCCAAATCGTAATACGTCGCCATTTGAGAATTAATTTGCGCCATAGAAACGCCAAGCTGGGCATGGGTCGGCGTTTTGCCTTCGATAATCTGCTGGGCAAGGTCAATCGCATAGTCGATGGGAATTGCAAAGCCGACGCCCGAAGAAGAACCGGAGTACGAAGAGATCATCGAGTTAATGCCGATCAATTTGCCTTGGGAATCAACCAGCGCACCGCCCGAATTGCCCGGATTAATGGTCGCATCGGTCTGAATCATGTTCGGGTAGATTACCGTTTCGCCCGTGGTGGAGTCTTGCATGGTATTCGAACGCTGCAATGCGCTCACCACGCCAGTCGACACCGAGTTTTCCAGACCGAACGGGCTGCCAAGCGCCATAACCCACTCGCCCACCTGCAAATCGGACGAACTGCCGATTTCGACCGGCGTCAAATCGTCGGCATCAACCTTAATCACCGCGATGTCGCTCGAAGAGTCGCTGCCCACGACCTTCGCGTCGTATTCCACGCCATTCACGGTCGCCTTAATGGCGTCAGCGCCCTCAACCACGTGGTTGTTCGTGATAATATATCCATCTTTCGAAATCACAACGCCACTGCCGAGCGATGTATTGGTAAGCGTGGAATCGTCGTTGGTTCCAGGCATTTCGAAGCCATTCATCGAGCCCGAAGACGAGCTCCTGGTATAGATGTTGATGCTCACAATCGAGGGCAGGCATTTCTGCGCCACCTGCTCGGCAAGCGTCGATGAATCGTCCGAATCATCGGGAGAAGCAGAAATCACCGTGCTTGTCGTGGAACCAAGCGTGGTCGAACCCCCGTCACCACCCGTAAGCGCACTGTAGCCGGCAAACCCGCCAGCGCCAAGCACCAACGCAAGCGCGGCGCCGCCAAAGCCCGCCGCGAACGTCTTGCCGAGGCCCGCCTTCATGTTGGAGTCAGCCTTGTGAGCCGCTTTGGCGTTCGCTTTGCTTTGAGCCTCGCTTGCCTGCTGCGCGGCATATACGGAATACTGGTACGCCTGCTGCTGATAGGCCTGCTGGCCATAGGGCTGCTGATTCTGCGCAGGCGCGGTGTATGCGCCCTGCGGGTATTGCTGGGGCTGCGGAACCTGAGCGTTCCGGGGATCAACAGAACCAGGGAAGTTTTTATTCTCGTCGGTCATCTCAATCACTCGCTTTCGTGAGTTCGTCCTTTGCTGAATCGAACTCTAACACCGCGCGATGCCCTCGAAGAAGTAGCGCACGTTTTCGTAACAACGGCGTTGAATCACGTACGTCAAACGGCGTACGCCAACCATATTTCGAACACAAAATTGAAAGACCCAGCCTAACGAGCTGGGTCTTCGTCGCAAAGTTGCTTGGAATTACAGGTTGTCCACGTATTCCACGAGATCGCCCATGGTCTCGAGACCTTCGGGTTCGCCGAAGTCAACGTCCAAGCGCTCTTCGAGCTCGCAAATGAGCTCGACCATGTCGAGCGAATCGACGCCGAGCGATTCGAAGGTCGAATCTTCATCGACGTTTTCGGGCGCGATGTCGAGGTTTTCCTGAAGAATGTCTTTAATGGTGTCGAGCGTGGCCATGTTCGTCCTCTCGATGTCGTCCAATATCACAAAACATGTCATGCGTCGCTTATTGTAGCGCTCTTTCGCTTATTTTACGCGCAGGGCGATAATCGCGAAGCAGGCAAGGGAGAAAGCGGCGGAAAGCCCGAATGCGGCATGGAAGGCCGCCTCGCCCGTCAATGCGCCGCCACAAGCGAAGAACACCATGCCGGCGCAGCCAATCGAGGCGCATGCTTGACGTGCGGCCGTGCCAAAACCCGAGCCGTCGGAAATCTGGCGACCGCGGAGCCCCGATAAGCTCCACGCGATAAGCGGACCAATAAGCCCCGAAACGCCCGTCGAACGCACGCCTTGCATGGCGCACACGGCCCACAAAGGCGTCGAGGCGCCGCATGTGACCATAAGGCACGAACCCACAACAAGGCACACCCCGAAAAACAGCGTGACGGGTCGCGCTCCAATCTTGTCGACGAGCAGGCCCGCAAGCGGGTTCGCGATAAGCGCGGCAACCGTGCCTGGCAAAAGCACGAGACCAGCCTGCATGGCGCTTCCGCCGCACAGTCCCTCAATATAAAGCGGCACAAGCAGCGTAATGCCCATGAACGACGCGAACAAGCAATTGAGCGCCCAGAAGCCATCGACGAATTCCCTGTTGTCGAAAATAGCCAAATCGACAAGCGGGTTTTCCAAAGAACGCTGTCGCTTCGCAAACGCGAAGAGGCACACAGCCCCCGCAATCAACGGGGCCCACACGAACGGATGAATAAAGGAATATGAGGAAACCTCCGAGGCGCCCATGAGCAAACCGCCAAATCCGAACGCGGAAAGCACGAAAGAAAGCACGTCGAAACCCGCGGGGTACGACGCATCGTCACGGCGCTTCACGGCAAGCTGGCACACAATTCCAACAGCAATCGTCAAGACGACAAGCAGCCAAAAGAAGCTTCGCCAGCCAAGGCCTTCCACCATCGCACCGCCAATCGTGGGCCCGATATTCGGCGCAAACCCCATGGCAATGCCGGAAATGCCCATGGCGGTTGCTTTGCGGCCATCAGGGAAACGCGTCATGGCGATGGTTTGCACGAGCGGCAAGAGCATGCCCGCCGCAACGGCCTGCGCCAAGCGACCCAAAAACAGCACTACGAAACTCGGGGCAACCGCAGAGACGAGCGCGCCCATGGCGAACAACGCGATGGAGATAAGCGTGAGATCTTTAAGACGGAATCGACCCATGAAGTACGAAGACAGAGGCACGACGATGCCCAGCACGAGCATATACGACGTCGTGAGCCGCTGCCCCACTCCCTCAACGATGCCGAACTCGGCGCATACCGAAGAGAGCATGGCATTCAGGCCGGTCTGGGCCAAATTCCCCACCGATGACGCCAACACCACCAATGCGAACAATACGATAGTCTGTCGATGCTCGTTCTCTCGCACGGTATTCCTTCCACGCATGAAAAAGAACCGTCCCAAAGGACGGTTCACAAATGATACTCCATTTAAAACATTACGCGCACGCCCCGAACGACGAAGCGACGCACGCAATCGCCTCACGCGGATTCGCGCTGCGACGATTTCGTGTCGGGCCGCACGAGCGACGGCAGAAGAAACGCATCATCCACCGCTCGTGCGCTTCCCAACGGCAAAACGCAGCTACATAAGCGTCGTATCCCTTGAGGTAGTGACGCCTTGACCCTTCTTCGCCGTGCGCATGAGGAACTCTTTATTGTCGTCGGTCTGCTTGAGCGACTTGATGAGCATATCCATGGCACGCTCGGTATTATTCATATTCGCGAGAATGCGACGAACCGCCCAAATGACCGGAGCCTCCTGGGGGTCAAGCAGCAAATCTTCGCGACGCGTGCCGCTTGCAATCGGGTCGATTGCCGGGAAAATGCGTCGATCGGCCAACGAGCGGTCAAGCTTGAGTTCCATATTGCCCGTGCCCTTGAACTCCTCGAAAATGACCTCGTCCATCTTCGAACCCGTCTCGATAAGAGCGGAAGCCAAAATGGTGAGGCTGCCGCCGCCTTCGATGTTGCGGGCTGCACCAAGGAATCGCTTCGGCGGGTAAAGTGCCGTAGAGTCAACGCCACCCGACAGAATACGGCCGCTCGCGGGCGTTGCCAAGTTGTAAGCACGTGCGAGACGCGTGAGGCTGTCAAGCAAAATAACGACGTCTTGTCCCATTTCCACCAGGCGTTTCGCACGCTCGATGACGAGCTCGGAAACTTGGATGTGGTCTTCGGTCGGCATATCGAACGTGGACGCGATAACCTCGCCAGCAATGGAACGCTGCATATCGGTTACTTCCTCGGGTCGCTCGTCGACGAGCAGGCACATCAGGTGCACGCTCGGGTTGTTCGCCGTAATAGCGGCGGCGATATCTTTGAGCACCGTGGTTTTACCGGCCTTCGGAGGCGACACGATAAGGCCGCGCTGACCCTTGCCGATAGGCGAAACCAAATCAATCACGCGGGCAGTAATCGTGGAATGACCATGCTCCATAGTAAGCGGCTCATCGGGGAAAATCGGCGTAAGGTCGGCGAATTTCACACGACGGCCCTGCTCTTCGGGAGCGATGCCGTTAACCGAGATGACCGTTTGGAGCGCGGCGTACTTCTCATTTTCGCGGGCGGGGCGCGTTTGGCCCTTCACCATATCGCCCTTGCGCAAATTGTTGCGGCGAATAACCGACGTGCCAATATACACGTCCTGCTCGCTAGGCAAATACCCCTTCGTGCGCAGGAATCCGTAGCCGTCTTGCATGATGTCGAGAATGCCGGTGACTTCGATAAAGCCTTCAGCACGCACGCTTGCCTCGAACACCTTATCGACGAGCTCGGCCTTCTTCATGCCGGCCGTGATTTCGATTTCGAATTCAGCGGCCTTTTCACGCAGCTCCGCTACACGAAGGGCAGACAGGTCATCAATATTGGTTTTCGGAGCATATTGATCGCGGCGATTGTTGCGGTCGCGGCGATTGTGACGGTCGTTGCGGTCGTTGCGTCCGTTGCGCGAATCGCGATTGTCGCGCTGGTTTTTGCCATTGCGATCGCCGCGATTATCTCGACCGTTGCGCGAATCGCGTTCGCCCTTGTTTTGGCGATCATTACGCTCCGCACGCTGGCCGCGATCGCGCTTCTGATAGCGCTGAGCATTGCCGTCAGCCTTCGACTCGCCCTCGTTGGAGGATGCGTCGCCCTCGGCAGCAGATTCGTCATTGGAGGAGGTGTCGATTTGCACGGATTTGCGGGGACGAGCTGCGCGACGACGCTCGGTGCGCTCTTCTGCGCCAGATTCGTCGGAAGCACCGCGCTCTGAAGCAGTATTCTCACGCTCATCATTACGGGAATCATCGCTGTTCGCAGCATCTTTTTCAGAGGCCTCGACGGCGGCGCGAAGCTTCGTTGAGCGGCTTGGACGCTTGCGCGTCTTGGGAGCCTCTTCGGCCTGATCTTTCTTATCGGATTGGGCGCCCTCTTCGCCCTCGGAGGCAGAAACACTCGCTTTGCGACGCGTGCGGCGCGCGGGCTTTTCGACCACGGCTTCGTCTACAGCCTTATCGGCAGAAGCAGCCGACTTCGTGCGGCGCGTCGTGCGCTTGGGCTTTGCGGTCGGCTTTTCGGCTGAAGTTTCGGTCGCAGCATCTACCGCAGGCGCGGCTGCGGCGGAAGAGGCCTCGGAATCGGCCTTGCGAGGACGGCCGCGACGCTTCTTGGAAGCTTCGGCGACAGGTTCAACAGATTCGGAAGTCGCTTCATCGGCTTTTTTCGTGCGACGAGCGCTTGGCTTCTTCGGCGCAGCTTCGCTCGCGGCACCATCGGACGCAGGCGCGGCCGCGGGGGCCGCCGCGGGTGCAGCGGCCGGCTCGGTGATCATCTCGTCAGCGATCATGCGTTAGCGACCTTCTCCCAGTCCTTCAAGAAGGACTCGAGGCCGCGGTCGGTAAGCGGATGCTGAATCATTTTCTTCAGAACATTGAAGGGAACGGTAGCGATATCGGCGCCCATCAGGGCAGCCTGCGTCACGTGGTTCGCGCTGCGAATGGAAGCGGCGATAATCTCGACCTGCTCATGGTTGACGGTGTTCTCGCTGTAATCGTAGTTGTTGATAGCGGTCACGACGTTTTCCAGCTGGGAGAGGCCATCTTCAGAGATATCGTCGAAACGGCCTACGAACGGCGAGATGTAACGAGCGCCAGCGCGGGCAGCCAAAATGGCCTGAGGAACGGTGAAGCACAACGTCATGTTCACACGAATGCCCTCGTCGGCGAGCGTGCGGCATGCGGCCAGGCCCTCAACCATCGTGGGGATCTTCACCACGACGTTGGGAGCGATGGCGGCCAGCTCGCGGCCGTCGCGCACGATTTCGTCGCGCGTCATGGCAACGCTCTCGGCGCTCACGGGGCCGTCGACGATTTCGCAGATGCGCGCGATGTGGTTATGGAAGTCGTCAAGCTTGCCACCGATGCGCGAGTACAGCGTAGGATTGGTAGTTACGCCAGCGAGGGCGCCCCAGCTCGCAGCTTCTTTGATCTCGTCGAGATCGGCGGTGTCGAGAAAGAACTTCACTTTTCCTCCTTTATATGCAGGAATGCCCGAACCTTTTGGCAGGGGCCTATACACGATTGATTGCGCGGAAAGGCACGCGAGAATTGAGTTCTATGGAAAATGGGATAGATTTCTGAGAACGGGCCGATAATACCACGTCGTACAGAAGAAGACGCTGAAAAGCAATGAAAAAGAAACAACGCAGCAAAAAGGGCCGCAAGAGCGGCCCTTTCAAGCATTTCCAAACGTAAATGTTCGCTATTCGGCGACCTCGACGAGCTCAATCTCGAACGTGAGGTCTTTGCCAGCAAGCTCGTGGTTCATATCGAACACGCACTTCTCGCTGTCGACCGAAACGACCTTCGCCGGGAAGGGGCCCATGGGGCCCTGGAAGTACACCGTCTGGCCAACGGGCAGCTGATCGGCGTTGGGGACCTGCGAAACAGGAACTTCCTGAACGGCCTGCGGGTTATATTCGCCATAGGCATCGGCGGCGGGGATTTTCACCGTCTTCTTCTCGCCAACGGCCATATCCTTCACGGCAGCGTCGAAGCCGGGAATCATCTGACCGGCCATGCAGGTGAACTCGATGGGTTCGTTGCGATCGTAGCTGCAGTCGAACTGCGTGCCGTCGTCGAGCGTGCCGCGGTAGTGGGCCTTGACCTTTTTGCCTTCGTTGCTCATGGGAGCACGTCCTCTCTTTGTATTGAAAGATGCATGCCGCTCACTATACCCGATTGGCTTCGTTATTTCGACGCAATATGCCAGTCATCGCGAATCGATACAGAACCACGAAGGTGGGCGACGGCGCGCACTGGACAGCCTACGCCGCAATCGGCTGCGTATATTGCCATCCAACAAGCATGGTCACCACGATGGCAACAAGCGAGGCCACCACAGCCGCGAGAATCGTTTGCCACCAGTTCAACCGCGCCATCACAGGGAACCGCACTTGCAATCTGCGGCGATCAAGAAGCGTATAGGCAGTCGCTGTGAGCATGGGGCTGGTACTGCGTATTTTCCATTTCTGATTCCTTCCCATAAAAATGCATGGTTTATTTCGAGAACAAAACCAGGAATCATGCTAAGGGTTTCCGCATTCAAAAACATTTGCTGCCAGCTAATGAAAGTTGTGTTCTGGTATTGCAAATTTGTTGCGCAACAGATTTTCGAAAAACAGTGATACGGTTTGTTGCACGCCAAGTGCCCCGCCGCATTCCTCCACGCAAATTCGGAGTGCCCGGGCGCTTGGCCCCTTTCCAGTCGCTCTCGCGGCGCCCCCCCCCTACGGAGCATGCCGACGCGCCGCATCCACCGCAAAACATCGCGGTGCTCGAGCCAAAACTGCGAAGGCGTGCGACAGACCAGCGCATACAACAAACATTCTTCACACCGCTTGCCCCCCACAAGAGCCGATTATCCGCGAAACGCCCTCCCGACCTCTTGAAATATGTACTTCCTTGATACCATTTCCCCTAACGGGAAAGGCGCATTTCAGCGCCCTAAATCATGGAGGGAATTATGAAAAAATTGAAGACTGGCGCACTCGCGACGCTTATTGCGTGCGCAATGGCCGCTTGCCTGGGCCTCGTTGCCTGCTCAAGCGGACCCACTGACGAGGAAGTCATCAAAGAAGGCATCGCAAGCGAACTCGACCCCATCAAGAACCTCGATGACGCCACCTTGGACGAAATTCTCTCCGAGGCCGGCAGCGAATTCGCCATGCTCGAGTCGATGGGCATCGACAGCAAGACGCTCGTGAAGTCGTACCTCGACGGCTTTGACTACACCATCGATTCGGTCGAGGTCGACGGCGACTCCGCAAAGGCGACCCTTACCGCAACCTGCAAATCGTTCACCGACGCAAGCACAAAGGCTGAAGAGCTTGCCGAAGCCTTTGGCGAGCAGATGACCGACGAGCAACTGGCAAGCATGACCCAAGACGACATTACCGCAAAAATCGGCGAAATCACCATGCAGGCCATCGACGAGACGCAAGCCATCGATATGCCCCTCGTGCTTACGTTCACCAAAAACGACAACGAGTGGACCCCCGACGCCGACGTGCTCGGATCGTTGCTGAATCTTTTCGAATAGGACCAGCGCCAATCGATAACACATTTCGGGCAGCTTTCGGGCTGCCCGTTCTTTTTGCTTTGTTGCTCCTTTTTCGGCTTCTTTGCGCTACTATATTAGAACACTTGTTCGTTATTCATCGGCGAAAGGAAGCTGGCGCCTTGCAAAATCGGAGCGGCAAAACGTATGTATGCATCGACTTGAAAAGCTTCTACGCCTCGGTCGAATGCGCCGAGCGGGGGCTCGACCCCGATAAGGCGCTGCTCGTCGTAGCCGATCCCGCACGCTCCGAGAAAACCATCTGTCTTGCCATATCGCCCGCTATGAAGAAGCTCGGCGTGCGCAACCGATGCCGCGTTTTCGAGATTCCCGAGGGCATCAAATATTTCAAGGCGAAGCCGCGCATGCGACTCTACATGGAGCGCTCCGCCCAAATTTACGGCATCTATTTGCGGCATGTATCCCCCGCCGACATCTATCCCTATTCAATCGACGAGTGCTTCATCGACGCAACGCCCTATTTAGCGCTCGAAAAGAAAACCGCGCGCGAATGGGCAGCCGAGCTCATAGAGGCTGTGAAAGCGGAAACGAACATAACAGCCACGGCGGGCATTGGGGAAAACCTCTTCCTGGCAAAGGTTGCGCTCGACGTGCTCGCAAAGAAGAGCCCCGATTTCATTGGGGAACTCACCGAGGCGTCATTTCGCGAAACCATGTGGCACCACGAGCCCATCACCGATGTTTGGAACATCGGCCCCGGCATTGCGGCGAGGCTCGCCAAGCACGGCGCGCGCACGCTTTATGACGTAACGCAGCTGCCAGAAGATGTGCTCTATCGCGAATTCGGAGTAAACGCCGAATTCCTCATCGATCACGCCTGGGGCCAAGAGCCCTGTACTATCGAGGAAATCAAGGCATGGAAGCCCGTTGGAAAGTCCATAGCCAACGGGCAGGTGCTCGAACACGACTACTCGTTCGAAGACGCCCGCACCGTGCTGCGAGAGATGGTTGAATCGAGCGTGCTCGACATGATTGAAAAGGGCTTAGCGGCACGGCGCGTGTCGCTGCATGTGGGCTACGCGAAGGCCCATGGCGCCACCGCAACCGGAGGCTTCGCCCATCTCCAAACGCAAGCCGAACTGAAACACGCTTACGACAATGCGAGATTCAACGAGGTCCAAAGCCATCGGCCTTATCGCAATGCGGACGATGAAACGCGCGTTTTCGTCGGCGAGCACGGCACACGAATCGTTGGACCCGGCGCACGCAACAGCGGCTACCACGAAGCCACAGGTGGAGCGCGCACGCTCGATGCGCCCACGAACTCATTCCACCTCCTGTTCGGCGCCGCGGCGCAGCTCTTCGACGGCCACGTCGATCCCGAACGCCCAATACGACGCATTATGTTGGGTTTTTCTGAAATCGTCGAAGCGGAAGGCTGTCAAATGAGCCTTTTTTCCGCACCCGAAGAAGAACAGCGCGAACGGGATATACAAAAAGCCATGCTTGCCGTGCAATCGAGGTTCGGCAAAAACTCCGTGCTCTTCGGCACGAGCTTTAAAAAGAACGCGACGATGCGCAAGCGAAACATGCAAATTGGAGGTCACAATGCCGGCTGAATGGGATACCTATCTTGAACGCATGGGTGCCGAAGAAGCGAATGCGCCATGCGAGCACAAGGCGCGCGCCTATCCCGAGCGGGCACGCCAATTCATGCCATTTTCGGCGTTGAGGGGCTACGAGGAAATGCTCACCGAAGTAGAGCGAAACGCCATCGCGGAAGAAGAACGCTTCACGGAAGCGTACCGCGACGACGCTCCATAATAGAAGGCTCGTCCACCCCTCCCCGAAGACGGCCAACAAAAAAAGAGACCGAAAGAAATTTCGGTCTCTTTTCGTTTCAAGCAAAAGGGTTTTACGCATTCAGCTTCTTGGCAAGCAGCTGGTTGATAACCTTCGGATTGCCCTGGCCGCGCATTTCCTTCATGCACTGGCCCACGAAGAAGCCGATGAGCTTCGCGTTGCCCTCTTTGTAACGGGCAACCTCATCGGGGTTCGCAGCAATCACGGCATCGACAACGGCCTCGATAGCGCTCGTGTCGCTTACCTGTTTCATGCCACGTTCGTCAACGATGGCCGAGGGGTCCTTATCCTCGTCAATCACGGCAGCGAAAACTTCCTTGCCCTGCTTCGAGGAAATTGCATCGGTCGCAATAAGCTCAACGAGCTCAATTGCGCGCGCGGGCGTAAGCGGGCATTCCGCCAAGTTGAACGACTCGTCGGCGTTCATGCGCGCCGTGATGTCGTTAATCGCGAGGTTCGCGAGCGGCTTAGCCAGCTTGGAAGCTTTATCGCCGGCAAGCTCCATACCCTTCTCGAAGAAGTTCGAGGTGGCGCGGTGCTCAACCAAATGACGCGCGTCGTAGGCCGAAAGGCCGAAGCATTTCTGGTAGCGCGCGGCCTTCTGGTCGGGCAGTTCGGGAAGCTTGGCGCGAACGCCGTCGATCCACTCGTCGGTCAAATCGTACGGAGCAAGGTCGGCCTCGGGGAACAGGCGGTAGTCATCGGCGGTTTCCTTCACGCGCATCACGATGGTACGCTTCGCCGACGGATCCCAATGGCGCGTTTCCTGGTAGATTTGACCACCCTCTTCAAGCACCTGGGCCTGACGGCAAATCTCATAAGCCAAGCCGTCATGCAAATTCTTGAACGAGTTCATATTCTTGAGCTCGGTCTTCACGCCCAAGCCCGTAGAACCGCGGCGGCGCAGCGACACATTGCCGTCGCAACGCATAGAGCCTTCCTCCATGGAGCAGTCGGAAATGCCAATGGCCAAATAGATTTGGCGAAGCTTCTGCATGAACAGGCGGGCCTCTTCAGGCGTGCGCAAGTCAGGTTCGGTCACAAGCTCGATGAGCGGAGTACCCGCGCGGTTGTAGTCGACGAGTGAGTGCGTAGCACCAGCGATACGGCCTTCGTCGCCGCCGATATGCACCATCTTGCCCGCGTCCTCTTCCATATGGATGCGCGTGATGCCCACGTGCGTCACATAGCCGTCTTCGGTCGCGGTGACGTTGCCCTGGCTTTCGCCTGGCTTCAAGCCGTCAAGGTCGATGCGCTCTTTTGCGCCGGCGCCGTCGACCTCAAGGTCGAGGTGGCCGCGCATGCAGAACGCCACGGGGCCCTGCGTGGTCTGGAAGTTTTTCGCCATATCGGGATACATATAGTTCTTGCGATAGAACATCGAATGCTTCTCGATATCGCAATTGGTGGCCAAGCCGGCGAGCACAATGCTCTCAATGGCGGCCTTGTTGGGCACGGGAAGCGCGCCAGGCAGGCCCAAGCAAATGGGGCATGTGTGCGTATTGGGGTCGGCGCCGAATTCGAGCTTGCAACCGCAGAACATTTTCGTGTTCAGCGTAGTAAGCTCGGCATGAATTTCCAAGCCGATGACGGCTTCCCAATCCTGCAAAACCTCTTCGAGCTTCTTCATTACCGAATCGCCCCCATTCCGCGTTCTGCACCCAGCGCCTGCGCTCCGCTTCGCGGTGCTCGGCGTTCAACAGCCCACTGGACTGTTGAATCCTGCAGAACCTCTTCGAGCTTCTTCATGCTATTCACCGGCCTTTCCAGCAGCAAAATCGGGCGCGATGGGGGCCGCGCCATACACGGCCTCGAGCGCCGCTGCAGCGCGGAACATGTTCTCGTCTTTGAACTGTGGCGCGATAAGCTGCACGCCCACAGGCAGGCCCGTATCGCTGCCCAGGCCGCACGGCACGTTCATGCCGCCGTTGCCTGCAATATTGATCGACACCGTGAAAACGTCAGACAGGTGCATCTCGACCGGATCGCCGATTTCGCCGAACTTGAATGCGGTACGCGGGCTCGTAGGCGCGAGAATGACGTCGCAGTTCTCGTATGCAGCCTGGTAGTCCTGCGTAATGAGCGTGCGCACCTGCTGAGCCGGATAATAGTACTTCTCGTACACGCCGCTCGAAAGCAGGTAGCTGCCCAGCATAATGCGGCGCTTGGCCTCCATGCCGAAGCCGGCAGCGCGGCTTGCCTCGTATTGGCTGCCGAGGTCTTTGTGGCCTTCGGCGCAATAGCCATAGCGAACCGAGTCGAAGCGCGCCAAATTCGAGAACGCCTCGCACGGGCCCAGCACGTAATATGCGGAGATGGCCGCATCGGCATGAGGAAGCTCGACTTCCACAATTTCGGCGCCCGCCTCGCGAAGTGCCTCGGTGGCTTCAGAAACGCGAGCCTTCACCTCATCGGTAAGGCCGGGCGCATTCATGAATCCGGACACGACGCCAATGCGCATACCTTCGACGCCCTGCTCGCACGCGGCGCGGAAATCGGCCTTCACATACTGCGAGGTGCAGTCCATGGGATCGTGGCCGCAAATGGCGTCCATCGCGGCGGCGGCATCGCGCACGCTGCGTGCGAACGGGCCGACCTGGTCAAGCGAGCTGCCGAACGCAACCACGCCATAACGCGAAACCATGCCATAGGTCGGCTTCACGCCAACAATGCCGCAGAACGCTGCAGGCTGGCGAATAGATCCACCCGTATCGGAACCGAGCGTGACGCACGCAAGACCAGCCGCGACCGATGCCGCGGAGCCGCCGGAACTGCCACCCGGGACGCGCTCAAGATCCCACGGGTTTTTGGTGGGGCCGAACGCGGAGGTCTCGGTGGAGCTGCCGAATGCGAATTCGTCCATGTTGAGCTTGCCCAGCGGAATGCCGCCTGCCTCAATAGTTTTGGCAACGCATGTCGCGGTATAAGGCGAGACATAGTTTTCAAGCATGAGGGATGAACACGTGGTGTGCGTGCCCTCGTAGTTCATGTTGTCTTTGAACGCCACAGGTACGCCAGCGAGCGGACCCATTTCGTCAAAGGTGCCGTTTGCGAGCGCCTCGTCGATTTTCGCGGCCTGCTCGAAGGCAGCATCTTTCGTGAGTTCCAAGAATGCATGCACTTCGCCATCGAGTTCCTCGATGCGCTTGAAGCTTGCCTCAGCGACTTCACGCGCCGTGAAATCACCTGCGAGAAGACCGGCACGAATGTCGGCCACGTTCATGTTCGCGTTATACGCCATCACTGATCGCCTCCGCCCAAAATAGCCGGAATAAGGAAGCTGCCGTCTTGCTGCTTAGGAGCATTGGAGAGCGCCTGCTCCTGCGTAAAACCAGGTACTTCCACGTCTTCGCGCATCACGTTGGAAAGGCCTCCGATGGGATGGAACGTAGGATCCACGCCCTCGAGGTCGAATTCGGTGATGGGCTTAAGCGTTTCGATGATGCTGTTCAAATCAACCGTCATCTGAGCGAGCTCTTCATCGGTGAGCCCGATGCGCGCATACGTGGCAATGTCACGCACGTCGCGTTCTGTGAGTTGCTGAGTCATGCGACTTCTCTTTCCTTCTCGATTCGCTTTTCCACAGGCGACCTGCCAGCAGTTTCCCAAAGCGAACTGCATGAGAACATAACGTTAGTATGATAGCAAACCCGCAGGCAACTACGCACGAGCCAACCAGATGCCCAGTAAAGTTCAACAGACCGAAATACGCAGGACGCGTATGCCTAATGAAGCGGCCTGTTTTCCGGCCACTCAAATTCCGCCGGATGGCTGCTCGGCGGGGTTTTCGCCTAGGCCACGACGGGCTACCGCTCGCCATCGACTCGCTATGCGTCCGTCTGGCGGCGTTTCATTTTGAAGTTAAAGCGGAAATGAACGCCGACGACCCTTGCGAAAGCCCCGCCGAGCGCTCATCCGGCCCGAGCGAGCCACGAACCCTTCCAAGCAAGGACGCGCCCAAGCATTCCCGCCGCTGCAGCGCAACGCAGGGCGAGTGTTCGCCTCGGCCTTCTCGCTGGCCACGGCGGGCTATCGTTCGCTTCTCTCACTATGCGCCCGCCTGGCGGCGTTTCGTGTAAAGATTAAAAGCAAGTTTGAACGCCGACGGCCTACGAGAAGGCCGAGGCGAACACCCGCCCGAGAGGGACTCAATCGTCTCCTACTCCCCCGCCTCGAATTTCGCAATGGCGTCGAGGAACGCTTCACCGTAGCGCTCAAGCTTGCGCGAGCCCACGCCGTTGACCTCGAGGAAATCGAGCGCGTCCTTCGGACGGCGCACGCACATATCGCGCAGCGCTCGGTCGGAAAATACCATGTAAGGCGCGATATTTCCCGCATCGGCGAGCTGCTTGCGCAAAGCGCGCAGCTCTTCAAACAGCGCATCGTCGCCCACGCTCGTCGCGCCCACGCCAAACGTCACGGAAGAAGTGGGCGAAGACGCCACTTTTCCTTTCTTGGGAAGCGTCGACTTCTTCATCTGCTTGATCGAGAACGTAAAGTCTTCCATGAAAGCCTCATGCGAGCGCTCACCAAGCCCGACGGTCGGAAACTTTCCTTCGCTCACCTGCAGAAAGCCCTCTGACGCAAGCAGCTCGATGACTTCTTTGACCTGCGAGATCGAATCGCTCACTGTATCGTAGGAATCGAGCGTTTCGAAATTTCCTTCGAACACGCGCTGCGATTTGGAACCGCGCACAATGTCGGCCACAAGGGTCTTGCCAAACGCGCCGCCCAATTCGCGCACGCATTTCACGCAGGCGCGAGCTGTATCGGTCACGTCGATCGATTCGAATTCCCCTAGGCAATTCGAACAGTTCCCGCACTCAGTCGAACCATTCCCAAACGGCGTTTGGTCGCCGAAATAATTGAGGATATAGCGGCGCAAGCAGCCTGTCGTGTGGCAATAGCCCACCATGGCCTCGAGCATGCGGCGCTGCGCAGCTCGCGCGATTTCAGCCTCTTCAGGCTGCTGAGTGGCGTATTCGCTGTCGCCCTCGATAAAGAAGCGGCAGGTAGACACGTCGCCATCGCACCACAGAAGAAGGCACTCGCTCGGCTCGCCGTCGCGTCCCGCGCGGCCCGCCTCCTGGTAATACGCTTCAAGGCTTTTCGGCATGTTGTAATGCACGACCCAGCGCACGTTCGACTTGTCGATTCCCATGCCAAAAGCGTTCGTCGCAACCATGATGGGAGCATCGTCATTGATGAACCGTTCTTGGGCATCGTCGCGTTCGGCTTTATTCATGCCGGCATGGTAGCGAGCCACAGGCAGCCCTTCGGCGGCAAGCCAGCCCGAAAGGCCGTCGACATCTTTGCGCGTCGAGCAATACACGATGCCCGAATCGCCCGAATGCGCCGCAATGAACTGGGCGATTCGCGTGCGCTTTTGCTTCGGATTGAGCTTTTCGACGCCGAACTTCAAATTCGCGCGATCATATCCTGTAACGACGCATTCGGGGTTTCGCAGTCCAAGCAAAGCGGAAACATCGCGACGCACTTTATCGGTCGCCGTGGCAGTAAGCGCGATGACGGGCGGTCGCTTCGGCAGGCTTTCGATGAAATCGGCAATGCCGGTATAGGCAGGACGGAAATCTTGGCCCCATTGCGACACGCAATGGGCCTCGTCAACGGCGATAAGGGGGATTTCTACGCGGTTCGCAAACTCTCGAAACAGCGGATCGGCCAAGCGTTCAGGCGCCACGTACATGATTTTATACGTGCCCGCCTCGGCGCGCGCAAGCACGGTGCGCTGCTGGCCTGGCGTTAAGGTCGAATTCAAAAACGATCCGCGCACGCCTGCATCGATAAGGGCGTTCACCTGGTCTTTCATAAGGGAAACGAGCGGCGATATCACCAGCGCGAGACCCGGCAGAACAATCCCCGGAATCTGATAGCACAACGACTTGCCAGCACCTGTGGGCATAATGCCGAGCGCGTCGCGGCCGGAAAGCACGGCGCCAATGAGCACCTCTTGGCCTTGGCGAAACGCTTCGTAGCCAAAGTATGTTGAAAGAGCCTCTCGAGCAGCATCCATTGAAGGCGTGCACGGCGTCATGTTCGCCGCCGAAAGCCCCTGAATATTCGCCATCAATTCACCCTTTCCAAAACGCCCACGACAAAAAGATGGGCAACGCACGCAACGCGCGCATCGCCCATCTTCGAAACAGAATAGAAGCCCCTCGGACGTATCTGCCTGTTACACGTTGAACTTGAAGTGCATGACGTCGCCGTCCTGCACCACGTACTCCTTGCCTTCCTGGCGGAGCTTGCCGGCGTCGCGGCAGCCCTTTTCGCCACCGAGAGACACATAGTCTTCGAAGCTCGCGGTTTCAGCTTTAATGAAGCCGCGTTCGAAGTCGGAGTGAATGACGCCAGCAGCCTGCGGCGCTTTCGCGCCCACGGGAATGGTCCAAGCACGCGTTTCGGTTTCGCCACTCGTGAAGTAGCTCTGCAGGCCAAGCAGGGCGTAGGCGCTGCGAATAAGGCGAGCGAGGCCGCTTTCGGAAAGACCTAGCTCCTCCATGAACATCTTGGCGTCTTCAGGATCGAGCTCAGCCAAATCGGCTTCCGTCTTAGCGCAAATAGGCACGGGAATCTGGCCATCAATTTCGGGGAGCTCGGCGTTGAGCTGGTCCTCATCGACGTTGGCGATGTAGAGCATGGGCTTGCACGTGAGCAGACACAGGTCTTTGATGGCAGCGAGCTCTTCATCGCTCAGCCCCAGCGTGAGCACGCGATGGCCCTCGTTCAGACCCGCGAGCACCTTCTTGGCGGTCTCGAACTTGAGCATGAGCGACTTATCGCGCTTCGCTTCCTTTTCAAGGCGAGGCAGCGCCTTATCGACCGTGGCGATGTCGGCCAGCACGAGCTCGGTCTTAATGGTTTCGACGTCGCTTTGCGGGTCGACTTTCTTGGAAACGTGCTCGACGTTGGGGTCGCTGAAGAAACGAACGACCTCGCAAATCGCATCGGTCTCGCGAATGTTGGCCAAGAACTTATTGCCCAGGCCCTCGCCCTGGCTTGCGCCGGCAACCAGGCCAGCAATGTCAACGAATTCGACCGTTGCCGGCACGATTTTAGCCGGATGGTCGATTTTCGCGAGTTCATCCAAACGATAATCGGGAACGGGAACCATGCCCGTATTGGGCTCGATGGTGGCAAACGGATAGTTCGCGGCGAACCCGGTTTTCTTGGTAAGGGCGGTGAAAAGCGAAGACTTGCCAACGTTGGGCAGGCCAACAATACCGATAGAAAGCGACATGCGCATCCCCTTCATACTTACTTGCGGCGATAAAACTCATCAATGATAGCAAAACGCCGCGCAACCTGCGTCGTTTTCGACAATTCCCCATTCGATATCGGCATACGGCGGCCGAACCATTCAAATATCGCAATAAGATTCGGCGCTTATGAAAGCGATGCTCCTGCAGAGTCCACCCTCAAGAAAACAAAAAAGAGGCCCGCTCGCCGCGTCCCGATCGCCAGATAAGCGAACGGAAACGAAGCGAGCAGGCCCCTTAAGCGAGCGGGAAGCTGATCGGCTACATGCTGAACAGACCCATGGTCTGAGCGACATACGCGATCAGAATAACCACGAGCATCACAGGCGCGATGTATTTAATAACGACCGACCACACATTGGCCAGACGGAAACGAGCCGACACGCGCACCTCGTCGATGAGCGTTTGGGGCTTGATAATCCAGCCCACGAAAACGCAGGTAAGAAGCGCAGCGATAGGCATCATCACCGAGTTTGAGATGAAGTCGAGCAAATCGAGGATGCTCGAGCCCTCGCCCATCGGCTGAATGAACGACAGCGAGCTGTAGCCCAGGTTCACGAGCACGCCCATGAGTGTCACGTACACGATAGTCACGATAAGCGAGCGCTTGCGAGACCAGCCAGCGCCGTCGGAAATAATAGACGTGCAGGTTTCAACAAGCGAAAGCGAGCTCGTAAGGGCTGCGAACAAAACGAGCACGAAAAACACGACACCGATGATAGTCGCTGCGCCACCAAGGTTTTCGAACACCTGAGGCAGAATGATGAACATAAGCGACGGGCCGGAGTTCTGAGCCACAGCATCGCCCGAACCAAGCGCGGCAAACGTAGCGGGAACGATCATGAGACCCGCGAGCAGCGAAACGCCAAACGTGGTGCCCGCGATTTGAGAAACCGACGACGTGAGCTTCGTGGACTTCTGCAAATAGGAACCATACGTCACCATAATGCCCATGGCGAGCGACAGGGTGAAGAACGTCTGTCCAAGCGCGGAAATAATCAATTCAGGCGAAAACTTGCTGAAATCGGGAATCAAATAGTACGCAAGGCCGTCCATAGCGCCCGGCAAGGTGAGCGCGTAAATCGCAACAGCAGCAGCCATCACGATAAGGGCGGGCATCATGATGAGGTTCGCCTTCTCGATGCCCTTGTTCACGCCAAGCGCGACGATGAAATACGTCAAAGCCATGAAAATGAGCATGAAGATGATGCTCTCAGCGCCGGAAGTAATGAAACCCGAGAAATAGTTGCCGCCGTCGGCAAGCACCTCAGGAGCAGTCACGATATAACCGAACAGGTATTTCGTGACCCAACCGCCAATTACGCAGTAATACGGCACGATAATAAACGGCACCGCCGACATGAAAATGCCAATGAACGCATACTTCTTGCCAAATGCTTTGAATGCCCCGATAGAGCTCTGGCCCGTCTTGCGGCCAAGCGACGTTTCAAGCAGCAGCAACGCCAAGCCAATGGTGAACACGAAAACGAAGTACATGAGCAAAAACGTGCCGCCGCCGTATTTCGCCGCCAAATAGGGAAAGCGCCACATGCTACCCAAGCCAACCGCGGAAGCGGCTGCAGACAACACGAAGGCAAGCTTGCCTGACCACGTTGCACGTGATTTTGTAGTTTCTGACATGAGGTTCCTCCCGCCGCGCGTGCGGCGCGCAGGCACGTGGCATGCCCGCGTTCTTTCTTCTATCGAAATGAATTGGACCCTAGCGCGTGGCGTCGCATGGGGCCAAAAGACTTAAGGCGATATTCTAAATCAGCTTTCGGAAAAACCCTCCAACTATCGGGTTTTTCTCGTAGACGGCACAATGCACCACAGAACCACCGCTTTTGTGCCGCATTCTGAAACGAGATATGCCAATGTTTTAAAGCTCGCACAACGAGCAAAGCTCTCGAGCGCTGGAAGAAATCGCCACCCGAAAGCGCCATGCAAGCGAACGAAAGCGGAGCCGGCCAAAAGCACGATGTGCATTGGGAAAATCGCCGATTCCCTCGCTGCGCGATTAACCGCGAAGAGGCTGCATGTCTTCGGGGTATTCAACATTCCAGAACACCAAACCGGCCGCAGGCGCATTTTGGCCCGCCGCCCGCCTGTCGCACGCCGCCAGCACGTCGCCCACCCATGCAGGCGACTTGCTCCCACGGCCGACCTCCACAAGCGTTCCAACTATCGTGCGCACCATGGAATGCAGGAAAGCGTTGCCCACCACCCGAATGGTCACGACTTCGGTGCCGGCGATAACCTCGGGGTACACCGAAAGCTCCATAACGTCACGATGCGTTGGTTTGCCAACCGCCGAAGCCGCCATACAAAAACTCTTGAAATCATGCTCGCCAATGAGGTGCGAACAGGCCTCGTTCATCGCATCGACATCAAGCGTCACGCCACCCAAATGCCACGCGATAGGCGCAATGAGCACCGGACGGGCCGTGTTCGTGCAAATGTGATAGTGGTATTCGCGCCACAACGCGTCAAATCGAGCGGAAAAACCGAGCGGGCGTTCATCGATCGAAGAAATCGAAATCGCTTCATCGACCAGGGCATTAAGCGAACGCTGCAGCCCACGGAACGATCGCGATTGGAACTCATCTTCCGACACGTCAAAACTTACGACCTGCCCTCGAGCATGCACGCCCGCGTCGGTTCGTCCCGCGCAAACAATGGGAACGTCGCGCTTATAGAGCATAGAGAGAACCGACTCGAGCTCCCCTTGCACCGTCTTGATGTGCGTTTCCGCCTGGCGGGCATACCCCGCAAAACCCGAGCCCTCATAGCCGAGCGTCAACGAAACCGTATGGGAAAGTCCAGCGGCAAGAGCGTCCTCCACACGCTTCGCGCGCATTTCCGCACGCGCGGCAGCATCGGGGGCACCCGTGACAGCAGGTTCAGTTTCAGCAAAATGATCGCATTGAGGCACAATGAGCTCCTATCAAAATCCAACCGCAGAAGTATACCGAAAAAGCCAGCCCCCGACCTTCCAGCGTTCCGAAGTCATTCACGGACGCACCCGAGCGTCATAGCACCGAAGCAAAAACAAAAAACACGAACCAAAACAAGATAACACCATCCTATTAATCCTATTGCATTGATTGGTTTCTAACTTTTATACTGGTCTGAGCATATTCGCAAGGGGGAATCATGACCGAAAACAACGAGCCATCCAAATCGCGCACACGCACAACCGCACCTGAAGGGTCCATCGATATTCATGAGTATATCGATGGCAAAAACTTCGTCCCAGAACCCAACATCAAAACGGAAGTAGGCCAAAAAGGCGTCATTCGTGCAACATGCATCTCGAAGCGCAAAGGAACGCGCAAAGAGCCTATCCCCGAGGGCATTGAAGTCGTCGCACATTTCGGGGTGAAAAACGATGCGCACGCCTCGAGCGATTGGCATCGCCAAGTCTCACTTCTTGCCTGGGAATCCATTGAGCGCGCCCAAGCTATGGGACTCGATGTGAAAGAAGGCGATTTCGCCGAGAACTTCTGCACCGAAGGCATCGACGTAATGCACATGCCCATGGGCACCCAGGTCAAAATCGGCGAAGACGTGATTATCGAGATCTCGCAAATTGGCAAAGTGTGCCACACGCGGTGCGCCATTTACTATCTCGCGGGCGATTGTATCTTCCCACGCGAAGGCATTTTTGGCGTCGTGCTCCAAGGCGGCACAGTCAAGCCGGGAGACACCCTCGAAGTGTTGAAAGTCGGCGACGGAACCTGCGAGTACTCCCCCGCCGACGCCATCGCCGAAGTCGAAGAAGCGCGCCGCAACGGAACGCTCTAACCACCAACGTTCGGCGCCTGCCCTGATCCAGCCCGCCATGATTGCAGGGCGCGCAAGGCGCGAAAGCCCAGCCAAGCAAAAAAGAGGAAGGCATCGCCTTCCTCTTTTTCGTATGCCCTATGCGGCGCTCGACCCCCATACCTTGCGCCCAAACAAATCGAGTAACTCGGAATAGATGATATTCTTCGTCAAGTCGACCTTGATAGGCAGCTCAGCACGGAATTTACGCCCATCTGCTTGGCGAATGAACAATACCACCGCATCGTCACCCGGATGACTACGCAAAATCTGTTGCAGCTGCTGGGAACGCAATGCGTTCATCTCGCTCGCCCAAAGACGAATCTCGAGCTGGCTTGGCCCCATTTGCGACGCGTCGAACGCCAAGCGCTCCACCTCGAATGCCATAATCTGGTCGCCGCGGTCAGAGTGCTCAAACTTGCCGCGCACCTTCACGATGGCGTCCTGTTCGAGAGCATCGGCGAAATCATCGTACTTGAAGCACACGCCTTCGCAATGGCCCGACGTATCCTCCAACACGAAGTTCGCCATTTTCTTGCCCTTTTTAGTGAGCTTGACCTGCACGCTCGTAATAAGGCCCGCGAACGTCGCCGACGGAATATCGCCGTTATGCTCAGCCAAATCGCCCAGGCGGAACTTCGTGATGCGACGCAAGGCTGCCTCGTATTGCCGCAGCGGGTGGTCCGAGACGTAGATCTTTAGAATCTCTTTCTCGTACGACAAAAGCGTGCGCTTATCCCACTCAACACCATCGGGTGCGGGAATGTCTTCAGCGAAGCCCGAATCGTCATCGGCCGCGAACATGTCGAACATGCTCACCTGTCCCGCATCGCGGTCTTTCTGACGCTTCGACGCGCTTTCCAGAAGTGGCGTTTGCTCAATGAAATACATGAGCTGCTTACGCGTGTATCCGGTCGAATCGAACGCGCCCGACTTAATGAGCGCTTCCAGCGTTTTGCGGTTGTAGCACTTCGTATCGAGTCGGTTCACGAAGTCGTGCAAGCTCGTAAACGGGCCATTTGCCTCACGCTCGGCGATAATAGCTTCGGCAACCGCGCCACCAACGCCGCGCACGCCGGCCAAGCCGAAGCGAATGCCCTCGTCAAGCGGCGTGAATTCCAGGTTCGAAGAGTTCACGTCGGGCGGCAAAACGGGAATGCCCGAATGCGTGCAGCTCGCGATGTATTTAATAAGCTTGTCGGCGTTGCCCATGTAGCTCGACAACACTGCGGCCATATATTCGTTCGGGTAGTGCGACTTCAAATACGCCGTGCGCATAACGAGAATCGCATATGCGGCAGAGTGCGATTTGTTGAACGCGTACTTCGCGAACTTCTCGGCATCAGACCAAATTTGGTTGGCGATCTCGAGCGAATAGCCGTTTTCGACAGCGCCATTGCACCAGTCGTCCTTCAGCTTCATCATGACGTCGAGCTTTTTCTTGCCCATAGCCTTACGCAGCTTGTCGGCCTTGCCTGCCGAGAAGCCGCTCATGACCATAGACACCTGCATGATCTGCTCTTGGTAGACCATGGTGCCGTAAGTTTCTTCCAAAACCGGGCGCAGGCGCTCGTCGTAATAATGCACGGCGGTTTTGCCGCTCGCGACCTTGATATAGTCGTCAACCATGCCAGACTCGAGCGGGCCCGGGCGGTTCAACGCAATCGATGCGACGATGTCCGAGAAACGGTGCGGTGGGAGCCTGCCAAACAAGCTCACATACAACGCGCCCTCAACCTGGAACAAGCCGTCCATATTGCCCGATCGCATAAGCTCGAAAGCCTTCGGGTCTTCGGTAGGAATCTGCTCGGGAATAAGCTCGATGCCATAACGCTCTTTCACGTTGCGGCACGCACGCGAAAGCACGCCCAACGTACGCAGGCCCAAGAAGTCCATCTTCAACAAACCCAGGTCAGGCGTATAGTGACCGTCATATTGCGTAATAATGCCGCCACCTTTGGTATCGCGCTTCATGGGAACATGGTCGGCCATGGGGTCGCGGCAAATAATAGTCGCGCATGCGTGCACGCCCTCGCCGCGCACATTGCCCTCAATCGAGCGTGCAGCGTCGACGACTTCTTTGGTTTCGGGCTCCTCGTCGTAAGCCTTCTTGAAATCGGGATTCGCATCGAGCGCCTTGTCGATCGTGATGCCCAATTCGTCGCCGACCATTTTGCACAATCGGTCGCCCACGCTATAAGGCTGGCCAAGCACGCGAGCCGCGTCGCGAATGGCGTTCTTCGCCTGCAGCTTGCCGAACGTGATAACGCCCGACACGTGGTCTTCGCCATAGAAATCCTTGATATGCTCAATGACTTCCTGGCGTCGCTCGTCCTCGAAGTCGACGTCGATATCAGGCATCTCAACGCGTTCGGGCGACAGGAAGCGCTCGAACAGCAAGCCGTTCGGCAAAGGATCAAGGTCGGTAATGCCCATGGCATACGTGCAAATAGCGCCTGCGGCCGAGCCACGGCCCGGGCCTACGGCAATACCATTCTCTCGCGCCCAGCGAATGTATTCCTGGACAATGAGGAAGTATGCAGGGAAGCCCTGCTGAATAATAACGCCCGCCTCGTACATATAGCGGTCCCATGCGTCTTTCGGAATGGGTTCGCCATAGCGGCGCTTCAGGCCATCTTCGCATTCCTTGCGGAACAGCGTTTCTTCGGTGTATCCCGGAGGCAGGGGAAAGCGCGGCAGAATGGAATCGCGCTCAAGCACAACATTGCATTTCTCAGCAACCTCCACCGTGGTATCGCACGCCTCGGGGAAATCTCGCAACGCTTCGCGCATTTCCTCTTCGGTCTTCATATAGAACTGATCGTTCGCGAAGCGCATGCGGTTCTCGTCGTCCATGAGCGAGCCCGTGCCAATGCATAGCATCAGATCTTGAGCGCGAGCGTCTTCGCGGCGAAGGTAATGGAAGTCGTTCGTCGCGATGGTCTTCAAGCCGAGCTTATTCGCAATGTCGGTCAAATGCCCATTCATCTCGCGCTGGCTCATACCACCGTTAGTGGTAATGCCCTGGTCTTGCAGCTCGATATAGAAATCACCCGGCTCGTATAGCGAAGCGAGCTTGCGAGCCCACTGCTCGGCACCTTCAAAATCGCGCGCATCAATGCAGCGCGGAATAATGCCCGCGATACACGCGCTTGAAGCAATGCAGCCCTCGGCGTATTTCTTCAGCATGTCGAACGTGGTGCGCGGCTTGTAATAAAAGTTGTCGCAATGCGATTCGCTCACAAGGTGCAGCAAGTTGTGATAGCCCACGTTGTTTTTCGCGAGCAGCACCATATGATACAAACGCGACTTCACCTTCGAGCCGATTTCGGGATCTTCGGTAAAGTAAATCTCGCATCCGTAGATGGGCTTGACCTTCTTGCCGGTTTCTTTTTCCACCGCCTCGCACGCATCGCACAGTTCGGGCACGCCGCACATGACGCCATGGTCGGTAATAGCCACGGCGGGCATGTCAAGATCCGCCGCGCGGCGCACCATGTCTTTAATTTTGGTGGCACCGTCGAGCATGGAATATTCGGTATGGTTATGCAAATGGACGAAAGCCATGCAGCCCTACCCCTTCCGTATATTTACGAACAAATGGTCGTTTTCTATAACCTAGTTTTATCATAGCAACCCAGCGAGCGCAAGAGCCACAGTCCGCACAGAAAACCTGTTAAATGCTCGTAGCGTTTAACAGGTTTCGCGCGACTTTCGAAACCACAGGATCGCAGCCAAAAACCGCGCTCTTGCCCCTAAACGGCACCCACGCCCACAAGCCTTACGTCGCTCAAAAATCGCACTCTAGCTTAGAAGCACCATGTTGCCCCGAATCCACACACCGATTCGATCCATTCGTACCGCATTCCAAAGCAGCGTTCACCCAAAGCCCTACGCTTTCGGCTTGCGTCGACCAGCCTTGCCCGTGATGCGCTCCACATCGATGCACCAAACATCGGTGATATCGAATTCACGTTCAATCGCGCCACCAATCTCGTGCTTTTCGGAAGGCATGTATTTCATGCACAACGCTACGAGCATCTTGCGCACCGCAAGTGAGCTCTCGACGTGACGAATGCGACCCGCAACCATCGCGCTCGCAAAGCGCGTGGTAAAGAACGTCTCTTCGTAGCACGGCTCGACCTCACACGCCACGCTGCCCCACACGCGAGCGTCGCGACGCCAGTCGGCCATCTTATGCCCGTCATTCTTCGTCGTATGAATATAGATGCGGCACACAGGCTCCTCGCCCTCGCCTGCACCTTCAACAGAGCCCCAACCACGCTCAACCACATACGACAACGGCACGCAATACGGCATGCCATCGTCGTCAACAGTCGCCACGGTGATGAACTCCCCTTCGTCGAGAACCTCGAGCGCGTCTTCGACGGATATCTCACGGTCGGCATATTGCATTGGATAGTTTTTCATAACGGAACTCCTTTCAACCATGGCGAGCAGCGCAATCGAGCAAAGTTGCTCTGGAAAGCGGGGCGTGCCCTCTGCCGCCCATCTCGCCCAAGCCAGCGCACGCAAAAAAAACGAAACACGGACAGGCTTCGACACAGAACGAACGCGAACAAACAGCAGGCCCGATTACGCTTGGATATTGTACTCACCAATGGCAATGAATCTTGCGAAGCTATCCCATTTTTGATACAGTGCGCCACAAATTGGAAAACATCCCGCCGCCGGGTGGGAAACCGAGCACTCGGATCAATCGCGACGTTAGGCCTTTGAAGCCGCGATTGGCCCGAGTGCTTTTGTTTTCAAAGGAACAGCAGCCTAGGAAAGCCGCATCGAATTCCGTAGCGCGATACGGATACAGAAAGGACGAGCCATGCAGAAATTTATTGCAGAACCCTCATTTTGGGAAATTCTGCCGGAAGCTTCAATCGGGATTATGGTCGTGCGTGCCATGAAAACCGCCGACGAAGTATCCAGCGAAGACAAGGCAGCCATTGCGAGCATCCTCAATGAGGCGAATGCAACGGCGAACCAACACCTTACGAGCAACACTATTTCCGAAAACGAGGTCGTGGCCGTATGGCGTCGGGCATACCAGCTCTTCAAAACCAAGAAAGGGGCACGCTGTTCCATCGAAAACCTGCTCAAACGCGTGTTGAAGGGCAATCCAGTGGGCTCAATCACCCCATCGGTCGACATTTACAATGCCATTTCGCTGAAGTACGCCCTGCCCGTTGGCGGAGAAAACATCGACGCTTTTGTGGGCGACTTCCACTTGGGAATCGATGAAGAGGGAGGCAAGTCGTTCCTTCCCATTGGCGAAGAGGAAAACGCCCCCACCCTGCCAGGCGAGCTTTGTTACTACGACGAAGAAGGAGCCGTATGTCGATGCTTCAATTGGCGCGATGGGCAGCGCACCGAGCTCACCGACGATTCCCGCAACGCAATTCTCGTGATTGAATGCGTCGATGGCGCGCGCCTGCCCGAATTGCATGCCGCGCTCGACGAGTTCGCCGATTTGATGCGCCGTTTCCTGGGCGCGGAAGTGGCGGCAAAGGGAATCGTCACGAAGGACAATCCCGAAATGACGATCGTCGAATAATCGCAAAAAAACAAAGCGGCCGTGAACCCAAGACGAATACCCGGGAACACGGCCGCGATCCCCTTCCGAAAAGAAAGAAGCCGCCCAGGGGAAAGGGCGGCTTCAATCGTCCCGTGGCGGGGACGTATGGCGACTCGCCGCGCGTGGTTGAGCTGCCGCGGGCGATAAGGATATACCGTGGTTAGGCGCCAACCATAACCTGGATAACGAGCAGGGCGCCACCGAACACGAACAGGAATCCAACCATCGGGAGAACGAACTTCACCCAATGGGAGTACTTCATGTCGAGCATGGTCAGAGTTGCCATGACCAGGCCCGTAGGTGCGAGGTAGAGCATTGCATACTGGCCCCAGTTGTAAGCGGAAACAACGATGGAACGGTCGATGCCAACGGTGTCGGCGAGCGGCGCCAGAATCGGCATTGCGAGCACGGCCAGGCCCGAAGAAGAGGGAACGATGAAGCCGAGCAGGAAGAACATGACCATCATCATGAGGATGAACAGCGGGCCAGACATACCGGCAACTGCGTTGGAAGCCCAGTACAGAAGCGTGTCAGAAATCAGGCCGTTCTCCATAATCAGGTTAACGCCACGTGCGAGACCGATGATGAGCGAAACGCCAACCAGGCTCGAAGCACCGTTAATGAATGCCTCGGTAACGGTCTTCTCGTCAAGGCCGCACAGGAACATGCAGATGATGGCGACAGTGAGGAACGAAGCGGCCATCTGCGGGAACCACCAGCCCTGGCTCACAACGCCCCAAACCATGATGACGAATGCCATGACGAAGAGCACCAGAATGACCTTGCGCTTCCAGTCGAACGCAGGAATGTTGTCAGAATCGGGGTCATGCGTAGCGTAGAGCTTGGCGAACTTCTCGCGGTCTTCATAGGTGTAGCTGAACTCAGGGTTCGCCTTGACCTTCTTGCAGTACCAATACAGGTAGGAGATAACGACGATGCCGCCAACGACGCAGCCGATAACACGCCACATGATGCCTTCGGTCCAGATAACGCCGGCAGCATTCGAAGCGATAACGACCGAGAACGGGTTGATCGTCGAGAACGTGGTGCCCATGGAGCCTGCGAGGAAGATAGCGCCAACGCAGACGATGGAGTCATAGCCCAATGCCAAGAAGATAGGCACCAGAATCGGATAGAACGCAACAGCCTCTTCTTCGAGACCGCAGGTGGTGCCGCCCAAAACCATGAGCGCGGCCACGAGGAATACGAGCGCGAACTCGCGACCCTTCGTCTTCTTCGTGAGCGCGACCAAGCCACTCTCGAATGCGCCGGATGCGTTCACAACGCCGATCAAGCCACCAAGAACCAAAATGAAGACCATAATGTCAACGCCGTTGATAGTGCCATTGACCATCGAGGTGAAGACATCGGCAACACCCATGGGCTGAGACTCGAGCTCGGTGTAGGTACCGGGAACAGAAATTGCCTTGGTGATAGCGCCGTTCAGGAACTGATTGACATCGATCTCCATGCCGGCGAGTTCGGGGTCGGAATGGAATGCCTCAGCCGTACCTTCAATAGTACGAACGTTGCCATCGGGCTCGGTGATCTGGAACACGCCCGAGTCGGCGACGTAGGCGACTTTGGAATAGGCGCCCGCGGGAATAAACCACGTTGCGATAACTGCGAGAATGGTGATTACGAACAGGATTGTAAATGCCGTAGGGAAGCTGAGCTTATGCTTCTTCTTCGGCTTTCCGTCAGCCGCGCCGTTTCCCACCGGCGTGGCCACTGCCTCTTCTGCCATACTTCCTCCTTATGACGTGGGGCTCGCACCCGTATGGCGCCCAACGCCCCTCTCTCTGGCGCGAGTGTATCGAGGAAAGTAACGATTTGGCTACGTATAACTCTGGTGCAGAGGGGGTATATCTTGGGTGTAGCATACCGTTTACCCAGGTCAGTAAATACACCTCACATAATCCTCGACTCACACCCAGCCAGAGAGGTCTACAATGGTTGTAGGGGAAACTAGTACCGTGAAAAGGGGACAACCATGGGTTTGGTCGTTCTGTTCTATTACACGCTTATCATTTTGTTGGTGAGCATCATGACGTCGGCGATGTGCTTGTCAACATTTTTGGTCACGCATCGCAAGTATCTTGGCTTCGCTTGCATTGGCTTTCTGTTTTACTTCTTCGATGTGGCGCTCGTCTTCTTGGACGACTTCACGGTAAACTCCACAGGCACCATGCCCGAATCGGTGTATTTCATTGGATCGCAAGTCACCTCAATCGTTACGGGCTGTGGGCTGTTCACGGCTTTCTGGCTCATGGTATGCGACGCGCTCGACGAGCAACGCCGCGCACTGCAAATCGCGCCTGCCGTCGTGTTCGTCATCGCGAGCTTGGCCGTCTACGCATTTATGCCATCAGGCAACACGCACCTCTTCGTGTTTTACGGCATGCGCACGCTCTATCTGCTTTGGATAATGGTCTACATCGCGGTTCGATATATGGGACGAAGCGACGCGCTGCGCGAACGCATGTGGCGCCATCGCATTGGGTATGCTGGCGTGCTCGTGCTGGGAGCCGCCGTGCTTATCGAAAACGTCCTCTTCCTGTTCTATATCGACCCCGTGTTGGTCGAATCGGGCGCAGTACCGTTTTTCCCCGAACGCAACTTCGCGGAAAACGCTCTTATGCTATGGATGGCGGCGTTTATTGGCGCTTCCTGCTATAAGCTGCTTTCGATACATTTCGTAAAGCCCCCCGCCGAAGCTGAGGGCCGCGTGGGAGCATTCATCAATGCCGGTCTTGCAGGCTATGCACAACACTATGGCCTTTCCGCGCGCGAAACCGAGGTGCTTCGCATGGTGCTCGAAGGCAAAGACAACCAAAACATCGCGGGAGAGCTCAGCCTTGCCGCGTCGACCGTTAAAGTGCATGTGCACAACATCCTGAAGAAAACAGCGCAGGCAAACCGTCAGGAGCTCATGCGCGACTTCCGCAAAATGTCATAGTATGCTCGCACCGCCCTGCCTTCATCGCAATCCCAATACACTTCAAGGCAGGCGCCAAAGCGTTGCACAATCATCACATCATCGTCTGACGAATCCCAACAGAACGCTATCGACAACTTGCCAGGAACCTGTTCGTGCTAAATGCTCGTAGCGTTTAGCAGGTTTTCGAAAGCAAAAAAGCCGAGCTCGTCATGTCACGAGCCCGGCTTTTTACTTGATCGGTGAGGAACTGCCTCTAACGATCGTCCCTGCGATGGGTCATTCGGAAAACAACAACGCCGATGACCGAAAGCGCCGCAACGGCAATCGCGGCCATCGCGATAATGAGGCCTTTCATGCTGTCGTTGGTTTGAGAGATTCTATCGCCCTGCTCTGCCTGGTTGACAGCTGCCTGATCGCCTTGAGAAGCGTCGGACACCGTCTTCGAAGCTCCAGCATCGGACTCATTGCCCAATGCCTTAGCGAGGCTCAGGGAATCGCCGTCGCCCTTATGTTCGTCCTGAGCAACGCCGGCATTATTCTCATGAGAAGCATCGGAAGAGCCGTCACTCGGCGCCTTTCCCTCTCCTCCCAAGGCGCCATTCTGGGATGCGTCGCTCGATGCATTGTTGCCCGTATCGATGGACGCACCATTGCTTCCGCCTGCTTCGGTCGATGCATTCGAACCGCCAGAAGCATTCTGGTTAGAATGAGAAACACCGTTCGAGCCCGTATCCAAGGCATTGCCAGGAACAGCAAAAGACGGAATAAGTGGAACCATATTCACGACAGGAGCGCTCGTCGCAGATGAGCCGCCCGAAGGCGAAACGGAGCCAGAGCCAGAAGCCGCACCGGAGCCGGGAACAGATCCTGAGCCAGCGACCTCACCTGAAATCGAGCCAGATCCCGACGACGCACCCGAACCTGCAGCCGCGCCAGAATTGCCATTGCCGCTGGAGCTGTCACCAACCGCATTGCCGGCTCCACTTGAGATGGAGCCTTGGCCGCCCGACGTTCCCGCGCTCGCCCCGCTGCCAACGCTGCCCGAATTCGCCGTATCGCCAGAAGTGGAGCCAGCGCTACCCGCACTCACGTTCCCGCCATTCGACGAAGTGCCGCCATTCGACCCAACACTTCCGTTCGAGGGCACATTGCTCGAAGCTGAACCATTGGTGTCCCCAGCAGCCGTAGAGCCATTGCCGCTCGACCCAGAACCCTCATTCGACGAAGAACCACCGCCAAGAGAGCCATCCTGATCGGGCACGGTCGCATCTTCCGCTTTCACATGGGTATCGCCATGTTCGGCAATCATCGCGAGGCATTGGGCCTTCTCGCGCTTGTAGCGGTTCTGCCAACCCTGATGATATTGAGGCTGACCCTTGTAGAACACGCCAACATTCTCGACGACATAGTCGCACAGAGTACTCACGAACTCAGCATCGGTCATATCGTTGTTCAGGCCGCAACCGTCCCAATATTTCCAGCTATTGTAGAAGCCGTTCCAGTCATACCCATCGGAATACCCTCCGACAAATTTATGCCATCCAGAAGGGCCAAAAAGGTTGCACAAGCTCGCGCAAAGGCCCTGAACGGCATCGGCACGGCTATAAATGTCGATTCCACGAGAATCGAGATAGTCAAGCGCTGGTTCGATGTACTTGATATATTCCCAGCCATCTTGCAAACGAGAGAATTCCTCGGCATCGGCCACATATGCGGCTTTCCAGGAAGAGTTCAAGGCAACGCCGAGCGCCGTAAATTGATCGTTTTGACGCATGGCATTATCGGCTTTGAAGGTCGAATCGGCAATATAATTGAACTGCTCAAACATCGAGTATTTCGATGGGTCATATGCATACACCGCGCGGATGAAATCGAGCAAACCGTAGCGATTGTCGAACTGATAATAGCCAACCGCATGGAACCCGTCGCCCGAGCTCAAGGTTTGAGCATAGCTGCCGCCCTCATAGGCGCCGAAATACGTTACATCGTTACTCAGGTTCACAGGGCGCAAACCCGACGTGGATCTCCCCATCGAAAACAACGAGATAAGCGCCTCGGGAGAGCCTTCTTCGGAATAATAGTCTTCCTTATTCACCTGCACGCCGGTTGTCTCGGCCACATAGTTGGTTTGCGACTCCCCTGCCGAGTTGACGTCAGTTTCGTCGACTGAAACGCCAGACTCCAAGCTGGAAGAATGAGAAGCCGCTGAATCTTCTTCAGAGCCATTGGTGGAATCGGCAAGCGCAACGGCGGGAAATGCCATCGTCGCCGCCATAGCAACCGCAACGCCGCCCGAAATGACATTGCGGCGCACATAAGCAAAATGAGACAGAGCCATAAGCCCTCCTTACGCGTGGTTCGAATACATTGCAGATGCGTAATCGTATTAATACAACCACAGAAACCAAAAATTGGCTAGAAGGCACTTAAAGTAATTGGGCCTGACCTGGCAAAAGATAACGACCAATTCAGCCGAATACCAACGGAGGAAACAAGCGACTCTCGCAGAAAAGACAACCGCGCCCATCGCTTCGCGCCATCCCACGCGCCGTTCGACAAACAAAAAAGCCGACCCCATATGGGATCGGCTTTTCAGAGATGCAATGGATGCTATTTCTCTTCGGCCTTGTCGGCAAGAATGATGACTTTGTCACCGCTTACTTGCACATAACCGCCTTCAACGGCAAATTCCTTGAAGGGGCCGCCTTCGTCTTTTTGGACGCGAACAACGCCGTCCGCGAGCGTCGAGACCAAGGGCACATGGTCGTAGAGGAAACCCATTTCGCCTTCGGATCCGGGCACCACGACGAAGTGGACCTCGTCGGAGTAGAACTTCGCCTCAGGCGTCACGATATCGCAGGCAAATTTCGTCATCGCTTATGCCTCGTCCTTCTTCATGGCTTCGTACTCGGCGTACACGTCGTCGATGCCACCCTTCAGGCGGAAGCACTGCTCAGGAATCTCGTCGCACTCGCCGTCGAGAATGGCAGCGAAGGAACGAACGGTGTCTTCCATCTTGACGTACTTGCCCGGCAGGCCCGTGAACTGGGTCGCAACGTGGAAGCACTGGCCGAAGAACTGCTGAGCCTTACGCGCACGGGAAACCGTGAGCTTCTGCTCTTCAGTAAGTTCGTCCATACCCAGAATAGCGATGATGTCCTGCAGGTCTTTGTAGTTCTGCAGAAGCTCCTGGATGCCGGTAGCCACGCGGTAGTGCTCTTCGCCAACGATAGCAGGCTCAAGGGCGCGAGAGGTGGACTCCAGCGGGTCGACGGCGGGGTAAATACCCAGCTCGGCGATGGAACGAGACAGAACGGTCTTCGCATCCAGGTGGGTAAACGTCGTGGCCGGCGCGGGGTCGGTCAAGTCGTCAGCGGGAACGTAAACAGCCTGAACGGACGTAATGGAGCCCGTAGAGGTAGAAGTAATGCGCTCCTGCAGGTCGCCCATCTCGGTAGCCAGCGTGGGCTGGTAGCCAACGGCGGAAGGCATACGGCCGAGCAGAGCCGAAACCTCAGAACCCGCCTGGGTGAAGCGGAAGATGTTGTCAACGAACAACAGAACGTCCTGGCCCTGATCGCGGAAGTACTCCGCCTCGGTCAGGCCAGCCAGGCCGACGCGCAGACGCGCTCCCGGAGGCTCGTTCATCTGGCCGTAGACCAAGCAGGTCTTGTTGATAACGCCAGAATCGCTCATCTCCAGGTACAGGTCGGTACCCTCACGGGTACGCTCACCGACGCCGGTGAAGACGGACGTGCCGCCGTGCTCCTGCGCCAGGTTGTTAATAAGCTCCTGGATGATAACGGTCTTGCCAACGCCAGCGCCGCCGAACAGACCAGTCTTACCACCCTTGATGAAGGGCTCGATAAGGTCGATAGCCTTGATGCCCGTCTCGAAGATTTCGGTCTTCGTGGACAGGGTATCGTATTCAGGCGCAGGGCGATGAATCGGCATGTAGCCAGAAACCTCGGGCATCGGCTTCTCATCGACGGGCTCGCCGATGACGTTCCAAATGCGGCCAAGGGTCTCAGGGCCAACGGGCATCATAATCGGATGACCCGTGTCAACGACCTCGGTGCCACGCACCAGGCCGTCGGTAGAGCTCATTGCGACGGAACGCACGAGGTTGCCAGGAAGCATAGTTTCAACTTCCAGAACAACGTGCATTTCGCCGGCGGGGGTTTTCGCATCAACCGTCAGCGCGTTATAAATCGCCGGCAGCTGATCCGCAGGGAATTCGACGTCAACAACAGGGCCGACGATACGCACAATGCGACCGGTGGCACCCTTGCTGGCATCGAGTTCCGCTTTGGTAAGCATTCTCTCGTCAGCCATTTAATCCTCCAAAGCTGCAGCGCCACCAACGATCTCGGAGATCTCTGTGGTGATGGCGCCTTGACGTACGCGGTTATACACTCTCGACAGCGTTTCCACCATCTCGTTGGCGTTCTCGGTAGCCGAGTGCATTGCCGTGCGGCGTGCGGCCTGCTCGCCAGCAGCAGAGTCGATCAACGCATGGTAGATCGACGTGCGCAGGTAAGCGGGCAGAAGACGCGCGAGCACATCGGCGGGTTCGGGTTCGAACTCAACGCTCGCGGAGACTTCGGCATTCTCGGAGGTTTCCTCGGCGGCCGCAGCAACGACAGCCTCGGTATCGACCGGCAGAATGACTTCCTCACGAAGCACCTGCTCAGCCGCGTTCTTGCAGTGGTTGTACACCAGAACGACCTCGTCGACGGAGCCTTCCTCATACGCCTTGACAGCGTAATCGGCGATCTCGCTCGCCTCTTCAAACGTCGGATCGGCGGAGAGGTCCTTGAAATCAAGAACCGGCGTCACGCCGCGGAATTTGAAGAAGCCACCGGCCTTCTTGCCACAGGCGATAACGTCCACCTCGACACCCTGCGCCTTTTTCGCGCGAATCGTCTTCTCGACGGTGCGCAGGACGTTCGAGTTAAAGCCGCCTGCGAGGCCGCGGTCGGAAACCACGGCCACACACAGGACACGCTTTACGCTCTCACGTTTTTCCAGCAAGGGGTTCTCGCTGGCCTGCACGCGCGCCGCGACGCCTTGCAGCATCTCGGTCATGGAGTCGGCGTAAGGAGCAGAGGTCTGAATACGCTCGGTGGCATATTTGACCTTCGCACCAGCGACCATTTCCATGGTGCGCGTAATCTGCTTCGTCGAAGAAACCGACTTGATGCGCTTTTCAATGTCGTGCAGGTTAGGCATGTTGGGCCTTCCTTACGCCACGAATTGCGCCTTGAAAGCGTCGATAGCGGCATTGAGCGCAGCTTCGCTTTCAGGGGTGAATTTCGCATCGTCGTGAATCTTCTTCAGGACGTCAGCGTGGCTTGCGCGCAGGAACTCGATGAGCTCGTTGCGGAAGCGCACGACGTCAGAAACCGGCACGTCGTCCAGGAAGCCCTTGCCACCAGCGTAGACAGCCACGGCCTCTTCCTCGAAGGAAAGAGTGCTGTAGCGGCCCTGCTTGAGCAGCTCGGTCATACGAGCGCCGCGGTTCAGCTGATCCTGGGTAGACTTATCCAGGTCAGAACCGAACTGGGTAAACGCCTTGAGCTCGCGGTATGCAGCAAGGTCGAGGCGCAGAGTACCGGAAACTGATTTGACGGCCTTGGTCTGCGCGGAGCCACCAACGCGGGACACCGAAATGCCGACGTCGACAGCGGGGCGCTGGCCCTGATAGAACAGGTCGGTCTGCAGATAAATCTGACCGTCGGTAATAGAAATAACGTTGGTCGGGATGTATGCAGACACGTCGCCTGCCTGCGTCTCGATGATCGGCAGGGCCGTCATAGAGCCGAGGCCGTATTCCTCGTTCATCTTCACAGCACGCTCCAGCAGGCGCGAATGCAGGTAGAAGATGTCGCCGGGGTAAGCTTCGCGTCCCGGCGGGCGACGCAGGGTCAACGACATCTGACGGTAAGCAACAGCCTGCTTGGTCAGGTCGTCATAGGTGATAAGCACGTGGCGGCCGAGGTTCTCGGGGCCAGCGGGCTTGCCGTCTTCGCCGTTGTAGACGAAGTACTCACCCATTGCAGCACCAGCCATAGGAGCGATGTACTGCAGCGGAGCCGAGTCGGCGGCGGTGGCGGCGACGATAATCGTCTTGTCCATAACGCCGTACTTCTCGAAGGTCTCCATGATGCCGGCAACCGTAGAGGCCTTCTGGCCAACAGCGACATAGATGCAGATCATGTCGTTGTCTTTCTGGTTGATAATGGCATCGATAGCAATAGCAGTCTTGCCGGTCTGGCGGTCGCCAATGATGAGCTCGCGCTGGCCACGGCCGATAGGAATCATCGAGTCAACAGCGATGATACCGGTCTGCATGGGCTCATGCACGGGCTTGCGGCTGATAACGCCAGGAGCCTTGAATTCGACGGGGCGATAGCCGTCGGCCTTAATGGGGCCTTTGCCGTCGATGGGCATACCAAGCGGGTTCACAACGCGGCCGAGAAGACCCTTGCCCGAAGGCACTTCCATGATCTTGCCGGTGGTGCGAACCTGATCGTTCTCTCGGATTGCCGTGACATCGCCGAGGAGCACAGCGCCGACTTCCTCTTCCTCAAGGTTCTGGGCCAAGCCGTACACGGTCTTGCCGCCCTCACCAATAAACTCGAGGAGCTCGCCGGCCATGGCGCCCTTCAAGCCGTCGACGCGAGCAATACCGTCGCCAACCTGGACGACCGTACCGACCTCGCGTGCATCGACGCTCGTGTCGAGGGACTCCAGCTGTTTGCGCAGCGCTTCGTCGATAGACTTCGCGGTGATTTCAGTCACTAGCATTCACCTCCATCGTTTTCTTCTTTGAGCACGATGCGCGCGTGTTCCAATTCGGAAGCAACGCTTGCATCGATGCGTTTTCCATTGGTGCTCATAATGATGCCGCCCAGGATAGAAGCGTCGATGTGCTCGCGCAGCACGACCTTCTTGCCCAGATCAGCAGAGAGCTTCTTGGTGATGACCTCGCGCAGGTGATCGTCGAGAGCCACCACAGTGGTGACATCGACAACCGCTACGCCGAGCTTTTCCTCGGCCGCGTTGCGGTACGCATTCACGGTAGAAGAAAGCTTGTCGAGGTCGCCACGCTCAGCCATGACAGCGATAACGCTGACGGCCAAAGGATCGATACCATCGAACACGTTGACGGCCAACGTGTGTCGCTGCTCAGGGGAGTACGCCGGATTGCCAAGCGCCTCGCGCAAATCCGCGTTGCCACGGTAGGTACGAAGCACGAAATCCAGCTGCTCGCGAACCTCAAGCACGCGCTCTGCCTCACCCTGTTCAAGGGCGGCGTCGAGGAGCATGCCGGAATAGGTCGCGACCTCTTCTTTTGCGAGCAGTCGATTATTTGGCATTGAAGCTACCTGCCTCTGCGACATAGCGCTCGATCATCTTGCGATGCTCGTCATCGGTCAAGTCGTTGCCGATGAGCTTGGCCGCGACGTTAATCGAGAGGTCGGCGACAGAACCCTGAAGGTCAGCAATAGCGGCCTTCTTCTCTGCCTCGATGGCCGCATGGGCCTTCTCAATCATGCCGGCGGCTTCTGCCTGCGCCTTGGCGGTGATGTCGGCCTTCACGTCTTCGCCGGCCTTCTTGGCGTCGGCGACGATTTTGGAAGCCTGAACCTTGGCCTCAGCGAGCTGCTGCTGGTACTCAGCAAGCACGCGCTCGCTTTCCTGGCGCGCTTCTTCAGCGTTCTTGAGGTCGTCGCGAATGGAGTTCGCGCGCTTCTCAAGCATCTTGTCGAAGACGGGCCAGCCAAACTTGGCCAGGACGATCCACAGAATAATGAAGGCGACGAGCATAGGAATGAATTCGCTCATCTCAGGCAGAATGGCTTGGATGCCACCTTCCTGGGAAGCGAACGCATACGTCGGGCACGACAGAGCGAGAGCACCCGCGGACAGAGCCACGGCGCTGAGCTTGCCAGCTGCCTTGTTGAAATGCTTCAACTCGTTTGCCTCCTGTTCTTTCTTAGTAATCATGCAGTAATCGAGCGTGATTAGCCGATGAAGAACAGAACCAAGCCGAGCAGAGCCAGCGCCTCAGACATAGCAGCGCCGATGAAGAAGTAGCCCATGAGCGTACCCTTCATCTCGGGCTGGCGGGCAGCAGCGGTGCAAAGGCCATAGGTGGCGATGCCGATGCCGATGCCGGGGCCGATGGCGGCCAGGCCGTAGCCGACGACCTTCAGTGCGGCGAGCGCGAGCGTGATTTCCACAGTTTCCTCCTTTGTCGTGCCCCTCACTTCTCAAGTCGCGTCGGGGCAAGATCCAATATTGCTCAGCTGAGGGGTGCAGCTGCAACACCATAGTTATGCGTGTGCGCCACGCAGGGCGGGCGGTTTAACGACGCGGCGGTCGATGCCAAACGACTGGGGCTTAGTGCGCGTGCACCGCGGTGGATACATAGGAAGCCGACAGGATCGCGAAAACGAACGCCTGGATGAAAGCAACCAAGCACTCGAGGGCATACATAACAACAAGCAGGGCGAACCATGCGATCGAAGGCAGGCCGGCGATGAGGTCCATAGAACCAGAGAACAGCGCGGTCTGGATGAAGCAGGTAGTGGCGATGCTGAAGATAGCGAGCATCATGTGGCCAGCAAGCATGTTGCCATAAAGTCGGACGGCAAGGGTAAGCACGCGAATGACCATCGAGAAGAGCTCGAGGAACCAGATGACCGGCTTCATGGGACCAGGAACGCCCGACGGGCAGAGGTTCTTGAAGTACTGGAAGAAGCCGAAAGTCTTCATGCCATAGAAGTTGAAGTACACGAAAGAAATGACTGCGAGAGCCCAGGTGCACGAAATGGCGCCGGTAGACGTCTTGAAGCCAGGAACGAGGCCCAAGATGTTGCAGACGAGGATAAAGAAGAAGATCGTTGCGAGGAACGGCACATGCTTCTTGAAGCCTTCGCCAATAACGTCTTCAGCGATAGAGCTGTTCACGAAGTCGTAACCAAACTCAACCGTGTTCACGAATTTGTTGGTGGGAACCAACGAAACCTTCTTAGCGGCAACGAGCACGACGGCGAACGTCACGGCCAGAGCGATGAACAGCCACACAATATACTGCGTGACGCCCCAGGGGCCGATATAGAACACGACCTGGGGATCGAACTGGGCCGAGAGCCCTTGTGCTTCCTCGACGAAGTTACCGAGAGCGGTTGCAAGACCCTCCATAGCTTTCCTTCCTTACTAATTTCACTTAAACGCGCTTGCGCTTGGCGAGCACGTTCTTGTACACGACGAACGCGATGGTGCAGCCCAAAAACACGATGCCTTCGGCCACGACGAAACCCACGAGCCCGTCGCGTGCAAGCATCGCGCAGGCGATAAGCCCCGCGACAAGTATGACAAGAGAGATTGCAACGCCAGCAAGGCCGTACAGACCAATAGTGAGGGCGTGCGTGGAAGTAGAACGGCGCGATAACCTCAAAGATAGGAACAATGGCAGAAACCCTAAGATACCGGTCACAATTCCCAATGCGATGAGCATATTGCGGTGCTCACTCTCCTACTTCTCGTCGTGTTGCTTGCCTCTATTCCGCGGCAAACAATCGTTACCTTAACAAAGAACTACGCATATGAATGCATGAAGCGTTTAAAAGTTGAAAAAAACTCGTAAGCGGCACGTAAATAACGCCCATGCCGATGAATAACGCGCGTTATTCGGAGTATTCAACGCAGCGAATGAGGATATCAGTTTCGCCGAGCAGCTCTTCGGAGAGTTTATCGGGATACGCGGTGGCGAACACAATCTCCTTAATGCCTGCATTGATGAGCATCTTCGCACACACCGAGCACGGCTCGGTGGTGATGTAGATCGACGATCCCTCAATGTCGATGCCGTAGCGCGCGGCTTGGATGATCGCGTTCTGCTCGGCATGCAGGCCTCGACAAATCTCGTGGCGCTGGCCGCTGGGCACGCCGAGCTGTTCGCGCAAACATCCTGTTTCTTCGCAATGTCGCAAACCCGAAGGCACGCCATTGTAGCCCGTGGCCAGAATGCGACGGTCCTTCACGATAATGGCACCTACCGCACGACGCAGGCACGTCGAACGCTTCGAAACCTCGAAGGCGAGCTTCAAGAAATATTCGTCCCAGCTGGGTCGTTGCGTATCGCGCATGAAGAACTTCCTTACCTAGACCGTGCCGAAAATGCGATCGCCGGCATCGCCAAGGCCGGGAACGATATATGCAGCATCGTTGAGGCCTTCATCGAGCGCGCAAGCCCAAATATGCACATCGGGCTCGGCGGTGTTCACGGCAGCCACGCCTTCAGGAGCGGCGACCATAACGAGCAGGCGAATGTCTTTCACGCCCGCCTCTCGAAGGTACTTGATCGCGGCCAGAGCGCTTCCGCCCGTAGCCAACATGGGATCAATCACGAGCGCCATGCGATTCTCGATGCCCTGAGGCATTTTTGCGTAATAGGAATGTGGCTCGTGGGTCTCTTCGTCTCGCTCCATGCCGAGCACGCCCACAGCGGCCGACGGAACAACTGAAAGCACGCCCTCGAGCATACCCATGCCTGCACGAAGAATGGGAACCACGGCCAAGGTGTCGTCCTTGAGCCGCACGCCCTCGGTTTCGCAAATGGGGGTTTTCACCTGCACCTGCATCGTGGGCAAATCGCGCGTCGCCTCATAGGCCTCGAGCGCCGCGAGCTCGTGGACAAGCTTGCGGAAGTGCGCGGGGGCGGTGCTTTCGTCGCGCAAAATCGTCATCTTATGGCCGACCAGCGGGTGGTCGAGCACGGTAAGGCAATTCTTGTCGTACGTAACGTTGGCCATGGGCTCATCCTCTCTGAATTGAAACGCATTCATGATACTGCAATGCCACGCGGCACACAAAAACTCGCCGGCCAAGCGAAATGCCGAGCCGGCGAGCCTCTTTTCGCAGTTTTTCACGCGATAAGCACGCGAACTTGATTACAGCTCGGGATACAAGGGATGCTTGGCGATAATGGCCTTCACGCCCTCTTTGATTTCGGTGAGCTTCGCTTCATCGCCGTTCGCGAACACGGTCGCGGCGATGAGCTTGCCCACCATGTTGAAGTCTTCGGCATCGAGGCCGCGCGTGGTGGCCGCCGCCGTGCCCACGCGAATGCCGCTCGCCACAAACGGGCTGCGGGGCTCGTTGGGAATGGTGTTCTTGTTCACGGTAAGGCCGACGCTTTCAAGCAGCTTTTCTGCGTCTTTGCCGGTCACGTCGGCAGGCGTGAGATCGACCAAGCACAGGTGGTTGTCGGTGCCGCCCGTCACCAGACGCAGGCCGCCATCGATAAGGCCATCGGCCATCGCGGCACAGTTCTTCACCACGTTATCGATGTACGTTTTGAATTCGGGCTTGAGCGCCTCGCCCAGCGCAACGGCCTTACCCGCGATCACGTGCATGAGCGGGCCGCCCTGGCTGCCCGGGAACACCGCGGAGTTGATTTTCTTCGCGAGAGCCTCGTCGTTGGTGAGAATGAGGCCGCCGCGCGGGCCACGCAGGGTTTTGTGCGTGGTGGTGGTCACGATGTCGGCATACGGCACAGGCGACGGATGCGCGCCCGTAGCAACCAGGCCGGCGATGTGGGCCATATCGACCATGAAAAGCGCGCCGTTGTCGTGCGCGATGCGCGCCATGCGCTCAAAGTCGATCACGCGCGGATAGGCGCTCGCGCCGCCCACAATGAGCTTTGGGTGCAGTTCCTTCGCCATGCGCTCGATGGCGTCGTAGTCGATGCGCTCATCCTCGCCCAGTCCATAGGCATGGAAGTCGTACAGCTTGCCCGAGAAGTTCGCCGGCGAACCGTGCGTAAGATGGCCGCCGTTGTCGAGGCTCATGCCAAGCACGACATCGCCCGGCTTGATGGTTGCGAAATACGCCGCCAAATTGGCATTGGCGCCCGAATGGGGCTGCACATTGGCGAACTTTGCGCCGAACAATTCCTTCGCGCGATCGCGTGCGAGATCCTCGACGATGTCGACTTTCTCGCAGCCGCCGTAATAGCGCTTGCCCGGATAGCCTTCCGCGTATTTATTGGTAAGCACGCTGCCCATGGCCTGCATGACGGCAGGGCTGGTGAAATTCTCAGACGCGATAAGCTCGATGGAATTGCGCTGGCGATCGAGCTCTTCGGAAATTGCCTCGGCCACCTGAGGGTCTTGTTCGGCGAGCAAAGACATGCTGTCTCCTTCGTTTGATACGGCATCGCGCGTCACGCGCGAGTTTCGGGACCGCTCCAATATAGCCGAAGGGAGCCGCCGGGGCTCCCTTCTCTTCAGTATTTAACGCAATCGTTCGAAAACGATGGTGGCTGGCACCTAGCGATACGTATTCACGTCGGCGTCGAGGTCCATGATCTTTTTCACGCGCATAGCGTGGCGGCCGCCCTCGAATTTGGTCGTAAGGAAGGTGTCGACGATCTGCTTGTTCACGTCGAGCTCAACGAAACGACCGGAAAGCGTGATGATGTTCGCATCGTTGTGCTGACGGCACAGCTCGGCAAACTGCACGTTGATGATGTTCGCAGCACGGCAGCCAACGATTTTGTCGGCCGCAAGCGCCATGCCGATGCCCGTGCCGCATACGAGCACGCCGCGATTGGCCACGCCGTTGGACACGTCATGCGCAACAGCGGCTGCATAATCAGGGTAATCGACGCGATCGTCGCTGTCGGGGCCGCGGTCGATAACATCGTAGCCCTGCTCTCTCAGATACGCCGCGAGCTCTTGCTTCTGCTCGAAACCTGCGTGGTCGCTGCCAATGGAGATTTTCATTGCCATGACAATCCTTTCTTCGCGCGGCCATGCCGCCGATATTCATTACTCGTGAATCATAACCCGAGAAACCGCCGCGTGCCAGTTGGCGAGCTTTTCTTCACGCTCTGCCTCAATCATTGCAGGGCGAAAGTGATCGTCGCGCTCGCGCATGGCGCGCAATTCAGTCGTGCCCTCCCAGAATCCCGTGGAAAGCCCCGCCAAAAACGCAGCTCCCAAGCCCGTGCTTTCAAGCACCTTGGGACGGTTGAGCTGGGCATTGAGGATATCGGCCTGGAATTGCATCAAAAAGCCGTTCGCCGATGCCCCGCCGTCGACGTTGAGCTGGTCAATCGCATGCCCCGATTCGCGTTCCATGGTCGCCGCGACATCGGCAACCTGGTACGCCATGGATTCGAGTGCCGCTCGGGCGATATGCGCCCTGTTCGCGCCCCGCGTAAGGCCGAAAATCGCACCACGCGCCTCGGAGTCCCAATATGGTGCGCCGAGGCCCGTGAACGCCGGAACCACCACAACGCCCGCAGAATCGGGAACGCTGTTCGCAAGGTCTTCGCTTTCAGCAGCGTTTTGAATAATGTCGAGTTCGTCTCGAAGCCACTGCACCACAGCGCCCGCCACGAACACGCTGCCCTCAAGGGCGTATTCGAGCCCGTCGGCGCCAGGAGCGCTTGCGGCGACCGTGGTTACGAGGCCGTTTTGCGATTCAACGGCGGTATGGCCCGTATGGAGCAACATAAAACAACCCGTGCCATACGTGTTCTTCGCACGACCGGGATCGAAGCAGCACTGGCCGAACAAGGCCGCCTGCTGATCGCCCGCAACGCCGCGAATCGGAATGCCAGCAGGCACCGCGGCGCAGGCCGTTATTCCAAAGTCACCCGACGAGGGACGCACTTCGGGAAGAAGGGATGCGGGCACGTCGAACAACTCGAGCAATTCTTCGTCCCACTCGCCCGTATGAATATTGAAGAGCATCGTGCGGCTCGCGTTGGTCACGTCAGTCGCATGCACTGCTCCACCCGTGAGCTGCCAAATGAGCCACGTATCTACCGTGCCGAACGCAAGCTTGCCGGCCTCGGCCGCCTCGCGAGCCCCGGGAACATGGTCGAGCAGCCACTTGATTTTGCTCGCCGAGAAGTACGCATCGGGAATGAGGCCCGTCTTTGCTTGAATAAGCTCGCGAACACCCGGCCGCGCACACACTTCCTCGACGATATCAGTCGTACGGCGGCATTGCCACACGATGGCATTCGCAATGGGAGCGCCCGTCTCGCGATTCCAAACCACCGTAGTTTCACGCTGGTTCGTAATGCCAATCGAGTCGATTTCTTCGGGAGATACGCCCGAAGACACGAGCACCTCTGTTATTACACCCAGCTGCGATGAGGCGATTTCGCGTGGATCGTGCTCGACCCAGCCAGGCTTCGGGTAAATCTGGCGAAAGGGATGCTGCGCGATGCCGACTGGCTGGCCCGCATGGTCGAACAAGATGGCGCGCGACGACGTAGTCCCCTGGTCGAGCGCAAGAACGTATTTTTTCGACATGGATCCTCTCTTTGCTCGTCGCCTGGAATGCGGTTTCGGCTCGGTCAAGTCCTGACTCGCACGAAAGCCACATTTAGTGGCCTTCGGCTCGTGCGGAATCTACCGAAACCGCACCCCAGGCGACGAGCAAACGCGCTCACCAGCATAAACGGAGTCGTCTTCTTCATCCGAAGGAAGCTTCGAGGCCCTCGGTGTTCAAGTATTCCTTATTCCAATACGAAACACCGCGAAGCGGGCGCATAGCGAACAAAGTGAGCGGTAGCCCGCTGTGGCCTCAGGGCTTTCTTCGAATGAAGAAGACGACGGACGGATTAGGAAATTCCGTAGGCCTCGTACATTGCGAGCGTCGCTTTAATGGCGATTTGCTGGGCGAACAACTGTTGCGCCTGGGGGTCGGCCGAGCCGTTCTCCTCGATATCGGCGAGCTTTTCGTTCACGTTTTCCAGCTGGCCTTCCAAATCTTGGTGCATATCTTCATATGCGGCCAAGCGACGAAGCGCCGCTGCTTGATAGCGAGGCTGAACCTCTACATCGCCGTTCGCGGCGATTTCGGTCAAACGATGCATAGAACTCTCCTATCGTTAAAGCCGCCACAAACGCAGGCGGCGCAATACGACTCTTGCAAACGATGCAATTGTAACGCGAACCGTCACGCGTTCGCGAGCGAGCAACGCCACAAAAAGCAACGCCCCAACCGCGCACATGCGTTCGGATGAGATGCTTACTTGCATACTCGTATCGCAACCAAAGGCATGCACGGCAGCGCATTGCACCGCAAAATGGAAATTGCCGCCCGATAAAACGAACGCGCAGATTAGATTCCTTGCTTTGCAAGCCACGCTTCCACATCGGCCATAACGCGTGCGCGACCAGGCTCATTAAGAATCTCGTGGCGCATGCCGGCATAGATTTTCGTCTCAACCGACTGCACACCGGCATTCCGGTATTCTTCGGCGGCCTTCCGCACGCCGCGCCCGCAATCACCCACAGGGTCTTCCCCACCCGCGATAAAGAGCAGCGGCAAAACCTTGGGGACCTTGGACGCACTTTCCGCACGAACCACTTCGCCCGTAAGCGCGGTGAGCGTGGCGTAACCGCCCACGGTGAACATCTGGCCGCATTCTGAATCGTTGATATAGGCGTCGACTTGTGCCGGATCGGTTGAGAGCCAATCGAAATCGGTACGCGGGTTTTTGACGGCCTTGGAATAGGCGCCGTCGGCCATGGAATGCAAGAGCCCGCTTTTGTAGCGTTCTCCGCGCAGACGCGCGAGCGCATTGGCCAAAGCATTGCCCGCCATCGAGAGCGCCGCCGCCTGCTGGCCCGTGCCGCAGAGCACCGCCGCCGCAAGGCCCTCTCCATGCTCGGAAATGTATTTTCGCGTAATGAAGCTGCCCATGGAATGGCCGAACATCACATAGGGCACCTCGCTACCGAAACGCGCCTGCATAATGCCGCGCAAGGCGTGCACATCTCGAACGAGAACCTCAGCGCCATCGCGAGCGGGCATATGGCCCAGGTCTTGCGCGTCGGAAACGCTTTCTCCATGCCCTACGTGATCGTTCGCGCACACCACGAAACCGCTTTCTACAAGGAATTTCGCGAAATGGGCGTAGCGCACGACATGCTCCGACATTCCGTGCACGACCTGAACGATGCCCCGAACATCCGAATATCGCAACTCCTCCGGGGTTTCCGAGCCTTCTGGCTGCTCGGCTGCGTCAGGCTCCCATAGGAGCGCGCGAATCGCCGTTTTCCCATCGGCGCTCGGATACTTCAACGTGGCCGTTTTCATGTGCGCACCTCTTTCGACAGAGCCGGCATGCCGATCTCTCGACACCCGACCCATTCAACGTGCCATCCATTCTACAATGCCGATTGGCTCGCTCAAATGCGCGCGATCGCCGTTTGCCTAATTGACGAAAATGTCGTCTACGATGCATAGAGCAATCGAACGGGGTCAATCAAATAGGGCCAGTCGCTATGCTTGCGCTTTTTTGAAATCATAGCGGTGCCCCTCCCGAGAAGATTGGCACAATGCCACTCACAACAAGAAAGCCAATAGCAAGAAATGGCGCAAAAGGGAAATCGTGCGCCGGGCGGCCAACCGCGAACCGAGCCGCACAATAGAGAAGCGACGCGACACACGCGACGCCGAGCGCCGCGATACCCCCTTCGAAACCAGCGAAAAGCCCTATGGGAAGCAGCAATTTCATGTCACCTGCGCCAAGCGGTTCGCCGCCACGGAAGTACGAGACCGCAAGCGAACACCCAAACGCGAAGGCCGATACCGCGAAAGCCCCTATGATGCTCGATGTAGCCGTAGACAATATCGACTCTATGAGGTTCGACGAACACGCGTCAGTCAATTCACAGGGACTTCCCGACGAAGCATTCATCGCGGACAAGGAAGTAGCTCCATTGAAAACGAGACCGACCGCACTTGATGACTCGTGAGCAAAGAACGACCCCTCAATAACGCCTACGACCTGGGCAAGAAGCGAAGTGCACCATAACGCGATCCCGGCAACCACGGCTCGATTAGGAATGATTCTCTCCCGAATGTCGACGAAGCTCGCATAAAACAAAACGGCGAGAAACGCCACAGAGAATAGATTGGGAGTCATCGACGAGAAAAAGTCAGGGGTCGTCGCTGAGACGCTCTCAAGAGTTGCCACCATACCCCCTTCGCATGCCTATTGATGCTCTGGCGGAAAGACGCAGCCGCCAAGAGCTTCGGAGCAAAGGCGCCACGAGCAAAAATTGCAGCGCGGCGTATCGTATGAAGTCGAGCGCGCCATTCCGCTTATAAGCGCATCCGCGCCCCATGCGACAACTCTAGCGCGCCAACCTTGCCGAAACCTTGCCCACATGCGGACGATTTGGCTCAAAAATCCCGTCGATTTCCTCTTTTCCTCGCGACAATTGCCCTCATTTTCCATTGAAGCCAACGTCGTTTTCCCTTGCAATTACTCGCGTTTTTCATCTGGGCACCGGGAGCTATCCGCTTATTCTTGATTAAGAGGGCAAGGCCTTACCGTCGGAAACATCGCGCGCGTATTCACAGCGGAATCGCGTATGGCGTTACAACGACATCGCGCACGTCACCGCAACAACATCGGGTATAGCGCTACAACAGTTCCTTAAAATCATCGGCGGCAAGAGCCCCAACTCGCAGAATATGCGGATGTTCATGCGTGCAATCGACGATGGTCGACGAGACGCCTGAGCGGGGAACATCGTCGCCAAGCACAACGGGCACCTGCGCCGCAAATTCGGGATCGACATCGGCCAGCGTTTGGGGCGGTTTCTTTCCTTGAAAATTCGCGCTCGAGGTTGCCAAGGGGAACCCGACACGCTCGATGAGTTCCAAAGCGACAGAATCGTTCGGCATGCGCAGCGCAATGGTGTCGTTCGCGCCGCGAAATGCCTCGGGCACGTTATCGCCCGCTTTCACCACGAGCGTAAGAGGCCCAGGCCAAAACTGCGAAACCATATCGTGCGCGAGCTGCGACACGTCGCGGCCATAGCGCGTAAGCGCCGCAGGAGAGCCAACAAGCCACGGAATAGCTTTATCGGGATCGCGACGTTTATCAATAAAAATAGCCTCGGGAGAACACGCGAGACCGACGGCGATGCCGATCCCATATACGGTATCGGTTGGGAAAACGACGGGCTTGCCCGCGGTAAGCGCCGCGACGGCCTTGATCAGTTGGGCCTCATCGACCATAGTTGCCTCTTCCAAACGCGCCGCCCACGTCGGCGGCATTTTCTTTAGTCGAATTGTACCAACCACATACCTTCGAATGGCAACACGTGCGTAAAAGTCACCATGACGCCACGCGAACGCGAGGAACCGAAGCCCCACGGAGCCGAACCGAGCACAGGAGTCAATGGACCACCGCACACGAATTCCCATCACACACCGATTCCCGCCACGCATGGATCAACTGAGGCGTTCGACTGAAGCGCCGCCCGCGCAACAACGGACCCCATCGCATACGGAATAGTTACTCGCCCAGCGCGCTTTTCTCAAACAGCTCGATGAGTGCATTCTTGCCCGCTGCACCCGTTTTCGCATACACGTTCTTCACATGGCTCCATACCGTATTTTCCGAAATCACGAGCTCTTCGGCGATATGCTTCGCCGAACGGCCGCGCACAAGGTACGAGCATATTTCTGTTTCGCGCGGAGTAAGGCCGTAGGTTTGGGCAAACGATGCGAGCTCACTGCGCCAATCGGGCTCCGCAGCGCTTTCGGCGGCAGCGTCAATGCCCGCTTCCTTTTGAGCGGCATGCCCTTCGGCAGAGCTAAGCTGATCGACGTTCAATTGACCATCGTCCATGAGCGCATTGTCAACCTGGCGCCCTTGCGCCACCGCATCGCCCGACGATGAAATATGCGGCAAGGCCGCGCCCGCCGAGACAGTGCTTTCCCGAAGGGCCCCTGCCGTCGTATCCCCGATCGCCTCATTGCCCCCGAGACGCACGTTCGCTCTAACATCGCCCGATGCCACGGAACCTTCCGCTCCATCCCCTTCTGAAGCGTCGCCGAACACGCGACCGTCTTCAGTCGATTCGGCACCAAGCACTGACGCTCCCCCGCCGGCGATTTCACGCTCCGAATGGCGCATGGCGAACACAAATGCAATGCCAAGCGGATACAGAGCAACGAATGCGAGCAGTGTGAGCAGCGAAACGCCTCTGCTTGCCGAAAACGCGCCCACAACCAAACCGGCCGCCAACCCAAACGCGAGAAACGCGTTCGACCCTATGAGATAAATGCCCGAAAGCGCAAAGCTGCTCACGCCCGTTTCGCGTGACGCATTCGCAATATAGAACAAGAACAACATGCCGCACACGTCATAGCACATGATCATAATGGTGCCCGAAATAGGACCTAACGCATCGCCGATGAAAGGCATGAGCGAAAGCACCACGAGCATTACCGGCAAACATGCCTTGTACGCCGCCGCGGGATTGCCGCGACGCGATGCGACAAGTGCAATGGCAGAAGCTACCGCAGTCGACGCGAACAGGGGCGCCGCCATGGAAACGTCGCCGACGATATGCTCGGAAGACGACCCCAAAACCGACGTATGCAAAATGCCCACCACGCCAACGAGCGCGAACAGGCACCAGTAGTCAGGCCCAAAGGTGAGCAGAATGCGTCGGACAGGCATCGTCTCACCTGCGGATCGCGCAACAGTGCGCGCACCGCCCGCAGCCTCGCCTAAAGATTGCGCGGCATTGTGTGCGCCATGGTCCCCCAATGCCGACGTGCGAGCAGACTCATGCGCCAATGCAACCGACACGCGATAGCAGACAAGCGAACAAGCTGCCATGGCGCACACAATCAAATCGAACGCAAGGCCGTACCCGAAACAGAAAGAGCCAGCGACAATGAAAGCCTGCAAAACCAAGCCGCACACCATGCATATATGAGAGCGCTCGCTCTCTTGCATGGAAAATATATCGAGCCAAGCAATCGAAACCACCGTTTGTCCAATGCCGTAGAGAACGCCCAGAAGCGGCGCCATCTCGAGCGCAACGCCAGCCTGCGCGAAAACCGCCGAAGCGGCGAACCCCGCCACGAGCGCGGCAACGCCCGGCCACATCGCAAACGAGCCCGGCTTCACCGCGCCGCGACATGCAAGCGCGATGACGAGAGAAGCGACGATGATTGAAGCCGCCTCGCTCGCGAACATAAACCAGAGCTCGGTGACGAAGCCCACGCTCTGCCCCACCGACCCCATGGCCGATAAATATCCCAACGAAGTGGCCGCCTTTGCCAAGCCGAAGCCCACAATGGTCGCAGCCGCTTCCTTTTTACGTTGCTCTTCCATAATCCCTCCCCATATGGAACATGCCTATTGTAGCGCCTCCACGGGAGTCTTTCGGACATCGTTACGAACATTGTTATTCTCAATGACCCATTTATCAGGCTTTTTGCAAATATCACCGATAGTCGGTGAGGACTTCGTTGAGCGATGAGAGTAGGTTTGGATTCATACGAGGCAGGCAAAGCATGGAAGGCTTTGCGCAATGCGAATACCGAAAACGGTAAAACAAGCCAACGGCACGCATTGGCCTTCAATAACAAGGAGGGGTTTCATAATGGAACTTTCACGCCGTAATTTCTTGAAGGGCACCGGCGCTCTTGCGGGCATTTCCGCGATGGGCGCAATTGGACTGGGCTGCTCGCCCGCGGCAAACGAGGGAACCGAGGCAAAGGGCGGTAAGGCCGAAGCGCCGAAGACGCCGGCAGAAACTACGCCCACCACGCTGAAAGAAGCAACCGACGGCAAGTTCACCGCCAAGGCTATGGGCCACGAGAATTACGTCTACGTCGAAGCCACCATGGCGGGCGGCGCCATCGCGAACCTGCGCGTGCTTGCCCACGACGAGACCGTCGGCGTTGGCAGCCTTGCAACCGAGATGTGGCCTGCGAAGGTCGTCGAGACCCAGAACCTCGACGTTGATGCCATTTCCGGTGCAACCACGACGTGCACCGCTATCAAGAATGCTGCCATCGAGGCCATTTCCAATTCCGGCGCCGACGTCTCGCAGTTCCAGAAGGGCGCTCAGGCTCCCGAAAAGGGCGAAGACCAAACTATCGATACCGACGTCGTGATCATGGGCGCGGGCACCGCAGGCCTCACCGCCGCGACCCGTTTGCTCGAAAAGGGCTTCAAGGTCACCCTTTTCGAGAAGCAGGACATCCCCGGCGGCTCCATGTCCATGACGTATTCCGGTCTCGCCTGTGCTGGCAGCCAGCTGCAAAAGAATTACTCGCTCGGTCGCTTCGACTCCAGCCCGTTCTTCGACAAAGACGCAATGCTCGGCGTACTCAAGGGCCTCGTCGTTCCCGAGAACGACCGTTTCGACGGAGCCATGCCTTACGACGATGCCTTGTACACCACTTCGCCTGCCCTGGTCGATTGGCTGCATGAAATCGGCGTCGGCTTCTACAGCATGGGTGTGAACAAAGCCTACGGCGTGACCCCGTACCTGGCCCCCGGCTGCTATGAAGGCGGCTGCGGCTACGCCATGCAGTACCTCGTCGACCGCATTGGCGCCTTGGGCGGAACCATTATCTACGGCGCGAAGGTGACCGACATCACCATGACCGAAGGCCGCGCAACGGGCCTCGTCGCCGAGGGCAAGGGCGGCGAAACTTACACCGCCACCGCCAAGGCCGTTCTTCTGGCATCGGGCGGCTTCGGCGCCAACCAGGAAATGGTCGACGAATACTACCCGCAGTACAAGGGCCGTTCGTTCAACTGCTGCCCCGCTTCCACGGGCGACGGCATCGTGCTCGGCCAGAAGGTCGGCGCGGGCATCGAGTGCATGGGCCGCGAGCTTGGCGCTTACATGTCTACGACCGCCCAAGCCGGCAGCCGCATGGAGATCGCCTTCATGTATCAGACCACACCGGGCATCATGGTGAACGCGTCGGGCGACCAGTTCGGCAACGTGATGAGCGCGAACCACTTTGTCATTGGCCGCGCCCTGTGCGACGACGCCAACGGCGGCAAGTTCTTCTGGATTACCGACGAGTCGGGTGCCGTCACCACCATGAACAACCTCACCTATGCGTTCGACACCTACAAGGCCGTCTTCGAGCGCGGCGACATGGTTCACTATGCGTCCGTCGAGGAAGCCGCCGAGGCTTTGGGCCTGTCCAACCTGCAGCAGACCCTCGACACGCACAACGCCCATGCTCTCGCAGGCGAGGAAGACGAGTTCAAGCGCAAGAAGCTCCCCTACATCGACACGCATGACGGCGTGTGGGTGTGCGGCATCGAGCCCACGTTCTACCTCACCACGGGCGGCTTGGCCATCGACACCTCCGCGCATGTTCTCACCGACGACGGCAGCACCATCGCGGGCCTCTATGCCGCGGGCGATGTGTGCGGCTCCATCGAAGAGAAGGACGGCAAGCAGTACGGCATGGGCTTCGACGCAGCCATGAACTTTGGCTACATCATGGCCGAAACCGTGGCTTCGGAAATCGCCTAGCCCCCCTCTTTCAGCCCCTCCATTCCTTGGGGAGCCCCTCGATTGCTTCCCAAACCCAGAAAGCCGACCCATTTCGGGTCGGCTTTCTTATTGGAAATAAACTGTCAGGAACCTGTTAAATGCTCGCAGCGTTTAACAGCTGAGGGGTGCCGAAATCCGTACATGGCCTCAAGCATGGGGCTTGCACGAGCTACGCTTTCGAGCATCACACCAGCAGACCACAACCTGTTAAATGCTCGCAGCGTTTAACAGGTTTCCGCCAGCACCGCCCACACCTCAAAGCGTGCTCGCAACCTGTTAAATGCTGCGAGCATTTAACAGGTTTCAACAGGTTGCGCGCGGGCAATGGGAAGCGCCGCTAGAACAGGCCACAGGTGAAAAGGAATTCCAAGCTCTTCAGCTTGCTACCGACATGCTCGCGTACCCACGCCTGGCACAAATGAAGAATCTCGAAGGAAATATGGCGCGGTACCTCACGCTGCGCAATCTCGTCAAACGTCGACATCATGAGCCAGTGGGCCCACGAAAGCACGTCGCTTCCCACTTGCACGGTATCAGAAAACATGAGGCAATCGCGGCACACGGCGCCGCCTTCCGCAGGCGAAAATGCAACCTGCACGCGAGAATCATCGCTCGCGAGTGGCCGCCCACACATCACGCATCGGTTCAAGCTCGGACGAAAGCCCGAAAACGCAAACGCCTTCAGCATAAATGCCGCACATACCGCGAGCGCCCCCGTCGCATCGCACGATTCCGCATGCTCAAGCGCAGAGGCGCTCAGGTCATAGAGACGAGGCGATTCCAAATCGGGCTGGGTCAGTCGCGTAAGCAAGTCGACGATAGGAGCCGCAGCTGCCGCATGCTCCATGTCTTCCCGAACGCCAATATGAGCATTGAGCAGTTTGGCCTCTTTCACAATGTCGAGGCTTTTGCCGCATACGAGCAGCAAGTCGACTTCCGAAAAAATCTCGAGGCGCGAGGCGAACGATGAGTTTGGCTTGCGCGCACCTTTGGCAACCGCACGAACCTGACGGCCATCTTGGGCCAGAAGCGTAACGATCAAATCGGTTTCGCCGAGTTTCGTTTTGCGCAGCACCAACGCCTGAAGCGAATACGTATCTGCCGCCATGGCCCACTCCCCTTCCAAACAAAAAAAGCCGCCTTGAAAAGACGACTTTCATTGTATATCAGCACAGCTTCACATGAACGGCCGCCCAACATTCCAGGTGCCGTGGCGCGAAAACACCGCAGAACGCGAACCTATGCACGGTCGGCGATTTCCTTCGAAATTTCGGCAACGAATTCCTCGATAGACTTCTGCACGGTCTCGTTCGAGCGGTCGCGTACGGAAATATTGCCTTCCTCGGCTTCCTTCTCGCCCAAAATGAGCATGTAGGGAACGCGATCGACGCCACGGGCCTCGCGAATCTTGTAGCCGATCTTCTCGTCGCGATCGTCGACCACCACGCGCACGCCGGCCTCTTCGAGCTTGGAAGCAACCTGGTGAGCGTAGTCGCGCGACTTCTCGGACACGGGGAGCACCTTCACCTGCACGGGCGAGAGCCACGTGGGGAATTTGCCCGCGAAGTGCTCGATGAGAATGCCAATGAAGCGCTCGATGGAGCCGTAGCATACGCGATGCAGCATGATGGGGCGCTTCTTCGAGCCGTCGTGGTCGGTGTACTCGAGATCGAAGTTGAGCGGCATCTGGAAGTCGAGCTGCACGGTGCCGCACTGCCAGGTGCGACCGAGCGAATCTTCCAGATGGAAGTCGATCTTCGGGCCGTAGAAGGCGCCGTCGCCCTCGTTGACCTCGTAAGGCATATTGAGCCTCTCGAGGGCGGCCTTCAAGCCGCCTTCTGCTGCTGCCCAGTCTTCGTCGGAACCCATGGAATCGTCGGGACGGGTGGAAAGTTCCACATGGTATTTGAAGCCGAACTTCTGGTACACCGAATCGATGAGGTTCACGACGCCGATGATTTCATCGGTGAGCTGGTCGGGGCGCACAAACAGATGCGCGTCATCTTGAGTGAAGCAACGAACGCGGAACAGGCCGTGCAACGCGCCGCGCATTTCATGGCGGTGCACAATGCCCAGCTCGCCTGCGCGAATAGGCAGGTCACGATAGCTGTGCGGCTTCGAAGCGTACACGAGCACGCCGCCCGGGCAGTTCATGGGCTTCACGCAGTACTCTTCCTCATCGATGATGGTGGAGTACATGTTGTCTTTGTAGTGGTCCCAATGGCCCGAGGTCTTCCACAGCTGCTTGTTCATGATGAGCGGCGTGGAAATCTCAACATAGCCGGCCTTGCGATGGATCTCGCGCCAGTAGTCGATGAGCGTGTTCTTCAGGATCATACCGTTGGGAAGGAAGAACGGGAAGCCGGGAGCCTCGTCGCGCATCATGAAGAGGTCCATTTCGCGGCCGATCTTGCGATGGTCGCGCTTCTTGGCCTCTTCGAGCACGCGCAGATGCTCGTCGAGCTCTTCTTTAGTGGCGAAGGCGGTGCCGTTGATGCGAGTGAGCATCTTGTTGTTCTTGTCGCCCTTCCAATAAGCGCCAGAAACGGCCGTAAGGGTAAAGGCCTTCAGGGCCTTCGTGTAGCAAATGTGGGGGCCAACGCACATGTCGATGTAGTCGCCCTGCTGGTAGAAGGTGATGCGCGCATCATCAGCCAAGTCGCCGATGTGCTCGACCTTGTACTTCTCGTTGCGCTCTTCCATGAGCTTGATAGCCTCTTCGCGCGGAAGCTCGAACGTCGAGAACTTCAGGTTCTCTTTCACGATTTTCTTCATTTCGGCTTCAATCGCGGGAAGGTCTTCCTCGCTGATTTTCTTGTCGCCCAAATCGACATCGTAGTAGAAGCCGTTATCGGTCGCGGGACCATAGGCGAAGTCGGCCTCGGGATAGAGGCGTTTGATGGCCTGCGCCATAATGTGCGCCGCGGAATGGCGCACAACGTGCGTGACCTCTTCCTCGGGCAGCTCGGCGACGGTACCGTCGTTGTAAAGGGCCTTCATAGGACTATCTCCTCTCGAATGCGAATACGCATACGTTACTGAAATCGAGTTCCAATTATAGACAGACGGCGTGCAGGAACAAGCTGCGCCGCTCAGCATACAGAATGGCGACATGACGGCAGAACAACCGCCTCGCCTACCTGCGCGATTTAGGTCGCGACAACAAGAAAAGCCGCGCGCAGGCGGCTTTTCTTAAGGCAGGATTGCAAACCAGATCGGCGCTTACTGGCGCGGTGCCTGGCCATGGGCCCCGACATTCGCCTGGGGCACAGCCTGCCTCGGCGCGCCGGTAGTTCGACCGCTGCGACGAGCGCCGATGCCGGGAAGCGGCGTTGCGCAGTACGGGCAAACGGTCCACGAAGGATCGAGCGCATGACCGCACTTCTGGCATTGGTTCTTCAAACGCTGGTGGCAGTTCGGACACAGCACATAATCGGCCTCGACCGGATAGCCGCAGTTGGCGCATTCGCCATACTGCATGAGCTGGCGCTGCTTCAGCGCGACCTCGAGCTCTTGCTCGTCGCGATCGATTTGCAGCAGCGGTGGACGAAGCAGGCAATACGCGATGACGCCCAAAATGGGAACGAGCGCGACGATGGCCCAGATGTACCACACCGTACCGCGCTGGTAAGCATCGCGAACAACCCAAATAATAGAGAGCACGTAAACGGCCACGAGCATGACGATGCATACCGTGACAGCCATTTGCAGCTCAGGAGTCCAAAGCTGCGAGAGAATGTCGCTCATTGAGAAATCCTTTTCGTACATCAATACACTAGCCATGCATTGTAGCAAAGAAAGAAGCGCCCCGCATACCGCGAGGCGCTTCTCTATGCAATTTTGAAATTCGGCGGCACAAAGGCTCGATATTCGGCAGAAAGACCCTCGCCTACAGCTCGGCGATTTGCTGAGAAACCAGCTCGAGCTTCGCAGCGAACTCGGCGCGCTTCGCCTTGTCCTTCTCGACGATTTCAGGCTTCGCCTTGGCAAGGTAGCCCGGGTTGGAGAGCTTCTTGTCAAGCTTGGCAACATCTTTCTCGAGCTTCTCGCGTTCCTTGGAAAGACGCGCGCGTTCAGCCTCGAAATCGACCAGGCCCTCGAGGTGGCAGTAGACCTCGCAGCCAGAAACGAGCGTGGCGTTAGACGCCGCGGGCTTTTCGGCTTCGGCGGAAACCTCGGCCACGTTCACGCGCGCGAGCGACACAATAAGCTCCTGCTGCTCGTTGATGGTGGAAACCACCTCGACGGGCGCCTTCACCGTAATGGCGAGCTCCTGCTTCGGCGAGATGCCATAGCGGGCACGAGTGGAACGCACGGCAGAAACAACGCCGCATACCAGCTCAATCGCGCGTTCGGCTTCGGCATTCTTAAAGCGCGCAAGCGTCTCGGGCTCAGGCCAGGTGGCAACCATGAGAGCCTCGGCGTCTTCGCCTTCCGCATGAGGCAGCTGCTCCCACAGAGCCTCGGTCACAAACGGCATAGCCGGATGCAAAAGGCGCAGGGCGGAATCGAGCACGAACACGAGATTGCGCTGCGTTTGCAGGCGAGCAACCGGATCGGCGCCCTCGCGCAGGCTCGCCTTCGAGAACTCGATGTACCAGTCGCAGAACTCGTTCCAGAAGAACGCGTGCAGGTCGCTGGCCACTTCACCGAACTTGTATTCGGAAATGCCCTGGGTCACACGCTCGGAGAGGCCAGCCAAACGCGACAAGATCCACGCATCGGCAGGCGTCGCAGCGACGGGCTCGCCCGGCGTGAAGCCCTCAAGATTGCCAAGCACGAAGCGGCTCGCATTCCAGATCTTCGTGACGAAAGCACGCGCCTGCTCAGTGCGCGGCGAAGAAATGAGCTCGTGGGTTTCGGGGTCGATGTCGGCGTCGAAGCGCACATCCTGGTTGTTCGTGACCAGCGTGAGCAAGTTGAAACGCATAGCATCGGCGCCGTATTTCGCGATGAGGTCCATGGGATCGACGCCGTTGCCCTTCGATTTGGACATGCGGCTGCCGTCTTTCGCCAAAATGGTGGCGTAAATCACGACGTCATGGAACGGAATCTCGCCCAAGAAGTACGTGGAGGACATGATCATGCGAGCAACCCACAGCGCGATGATGTCGCGCGCGGTAACGAGCGCCGTCGTAGGATGATGGCTCTCGAGCTGCTCGGGGTGGTTCGGCCAACCCTGCGTGGCGAAAGTCCATAGCTGGCTCGAGAACCACGTGTCGAGCACGTCTTCGTCCTGATGTACATGATGGCCGCCGCATTTCGGGCACACGTCCACGTCTTCCATGCACGCGTCTTCCCAACCGCAATCGGCGCAGTAGAACACCGGGATGCGATGGCCCCACCACAGCTGGCGGGAAATACACCAGTCTTTCAGGTTTTCCATCCAGGTGAGATAGGTCTGGGTCCAACGGGCCGGGTGGAACGTGACTTCGCCGCTCGTGACGGCCTCAGTCGCAGGACCCTTCAGCTTATCGACGGCAACGAACCACTGTTCGGAAAGCCACGGTTCAAGGGCACTCGGGCAGCGGTAGCAATGCATCACCGAATGATGATGGTCTTCCACATGATCAAGCAGGCCATGCTTCTCAAACCACGCGACAACGGCTTCGCGGCATTCCTCGCGGCTCATGCCGGTAAATTCGCCGTAGCCTTCAACCACGTGGGCGGTTTCATCGAAGATATTGATTTTCTCGAGGCCATGGCGCTCGCCCATCGCGAAGTCGTTCGGATCGTGAGCAGGAGTGACCTTCACGAAGCCCGAGCCGAAATCGGCATCGACATAGAAGTCGCTGAAAATGGGGATCTCGCGGTCGACGATAGGCAGTTTAACCTTCGCGCCCACGAACTTGTCTTTGTCATGATCTTTCGGAGACACCGCAACGCCCGTATCGCCGAGCATGGTCTCGGGGCGCGTGGTAGCGACCACAATGTATTCCACGCCGTCAATGGGCTCGACGAGCGGGTAGCGAAGGTGCCACAAGTGGCCATCTTCTTCCTGGTATTCCGCTTCGTCATCGGAAATAGCGGTACCGCAGGTGGGACACCAGTTCACGATGCGCTTGCCGCGGTAGATAAGGCCGTCATGGTACCAATCGCAGAACACCTTGCGCACGGCGGTGGCATATTCGGGATCCATGGTGAAGTGCGGGTCGTCAAAATCGACCGAGCAACCCATGCGCTTGATCTGCTCAATGATGTGTCCGCCGTATTCATGCGTCCAATCCCAGCAGGCGTCGATGAACTTCTCGCGACCGAGCTCGCGGCGGGAAATGCCCTGCGCGGCGAGCTTTTTGTCGACCTTCGTTTGCGTCGCGATGCCCGCATGGTCGGTACCGAGAATCCAACGGGTCGATACGCCGCGCATGCGGTTGAAGCGAATAATGGTGTCTTGGATGGTATCGTCCATGGCGTGGCCCATGTGCAGCACGCCGGTGACGTTCGGCGGCGGAATAGTGACCGTGCAGTCACCCACGCCCGGGCGGCGGGCATAGTAGCCGCCGGTGAGCCATTTATCGAGAATGCGAGGCTCGAGCGCCTCGGAGTCATAGTTCTTGGAAAGCTCTTCCACTCTCTGCTCCCAACTTGTTTGCTTGTAAGGCGGAATACTGAAACAGCCCGGCCGCGCGTGCGGCCAGGCCGTGGCATTTATTCGGAGACGACAGCCGCGTCGGCCGCCTGCTCGATTTCGGGTTTCGTTTCGCCCTCGATATCGCTCGGGCGAATAACCACCCTCGTGGGTCCGGCGTGCTCAGGCAAATCGAACATCACGTCTTGCAGAACACGCTCGCAAATGGCGCGAAGGCCGCGCGCGCCCGTGCCATGCTCGACCGCCTCGTGCGCGATGGCGCGCAGCGCTTCGGGCGTGAACACGAGTTCGGAATTCTCGAACTCGAACATGCGCACGTACTGCTTCACCAACGCGTTCTTCGGGTCGGTAAGAATGTGCACCAAATCGTCTTCGGTAAGCTCGTCGAGCGAGCAAATCACCGGAATGCGGCCCACGAATTCGGGGATCATGCCGAACTTGTTCAAGTCTTCGGGCAGCACCTTTTCGAGAAGCTCTGCTTCGGCGTGCTTTTTCGACTGCGGCACATCGCTCGTGAAACCGATGCCCTTCTTGCCCACACGCTGGCCGATGATGTCGGCCAGACCCACGAACGCGCCACCCAAAATGAACAGGATATTCGTGGTATCGATATGGATGAGCTCCTGCTGCGGGTGTTTGCGTCCGCCCTGCGGAGGAACGCTCGCCTCGGTACCCTCGACGATCTTAAGCAACGCCTGCTGAACGCCCTCGCCCGACACGTCACGCGTGATGGAGAGGTTTTCGGCTTTACGGGCGATTTTGTCGATTTCGTCGATATAAATGATGCCGATCTGCGCGCGCTCGATATCGAAATCGGCCGCGGTAATGAGCTTCAGCAAAATATTCTCGACGTCTTCGCCCACGTAGCCCGCTTCGGTAAGCGTGGTAGCGTCGGCGATGGCAAACGGAACCTGCAGCGTGCGCGCGAGCGTTTGCGCGAGCAGCGTTTTGCCCGAACCCGTGGGGCCCAAAAGCATGATGTTGCTCTTAGCAAGCTCAACGTCGTCGTCATTCGACTCAGCGCCGAGGCTGATACGCTTGTAGTGGTTGTATACGGCAACCGAAAGCGCGCGCTTGGCGGCCTCCTGGCCAACAACATGCTGGCTCAGGCGATCGAAAAGCTCATGCGGTGTGGGCAGTGCGGCGAGAATCTCGGCCGCCGAAGGGGCGCCCTGCTCTTCGTCGTCAAACGGGGCCTGCGCAATGTGGCCTTCGTAACCGTCGAAGTCGCCGTCGAACGAATCGGGCATATTGCCCTGGCTGGGATGGCGGCCGTTAAGGTAGCCGCCACGGGCAAGCACGTCGGTGCAGTACAGAATGCACTCATCGCAAATGCACGTGCCATCGGGGCTTTGAATCATGCCAGCGACCTCATCGGCCGTTTTGCCGCAGAAGACGCAACGCGCCTTTTTCGGGTCCATGGTTTGAGAATCGGGATTCTTGGTCTGCATAAGGCCTTATGCTTCCTTCTTCGGCATAGCGCGAGTCGTGATGATGTCGTCGACCAGGCCATATGCCTTCGATTCCTCAGCGGTGAACCAGTGGTCACGCTCGGAATCGGCATGGATGGTCTCAATGGATTGGCCGGTGTGCTTGGCGAGAATGCCTTCGAGGCGCTCGCGGCACTTGCGCATTTCTTTCGCAGCGATTTCGAAATCGGTCTGCTGCGTGCGGCTCTCGGCGCCACCCATGGGTTGATGGATCATGATTTGCGAATTCGGCGTGATGAAACGCTTGCCCGGGGTACCCGCGGCAGTAAGCACGGAGGCCATGGAAGCGGCCATGCCCATGCAAACGGTGGACACGTCGCAGCGAATGAACTGCATGGCATCGTAGATGGCCAAACCCGCGCTCACGCTGCCTCCCGGGGAGTTGATGTAGAGCGAGATATCTTTCTCGGGATCGGCGCTCTCGAGGTGCAGGAGCTGCGCGATAACGACGTTTGCAACATCGTCGTCGATGGCGCTGCCCAAGAACACAATGCGGTCATTGAGCAGTCGGGAGTAAATGTCATACGAGCGCTCGCCGCGGGGCGACTGCTCGATGACGTAAGGAATCGTATATCCGTTTTGCATAAATGCTGCCCCTTTATTCTGTATCGAAGTCGAAGCAATAATACAACCAAGGCCCGCTTCCGAAAACAGGAAGCGAGCCTTAAGGACTGTACCACGTTTATTGAGCGGACGAGCGATATCGCCGCCCTTGCAGCCAAGCCGTCACGCGCACTCCACGGTTTGTTCGAGAAAATGCGCGATACGCATGCTATTCAGCAGCGGCCTCGGTGTTTTCGGCCTCGGCCTCGTCAGCCTTCTTAGCGGCCTTCTTGGTGGTTTTCTTAGCGGCGGCCTTCTTGGCAGGCTTCTTCTCTTCCTCGTCAGCCGTGGGAAGCTCGACCTCTTCGATCTCGGCTTCCTTCAGCAGAGCCTCGAGAGCCTTGCCGCGCAGAATGCCCTCGCGGACGAAGGACAGGCGACCCTGCTTCTTCCACTCAGCGTAGAGCTTGTCGGTATCCTTGGCGCCGGAGTTCTTGAACTCGTCAACGACTTCCTCATCGGTCACAACGATGTTGTTGTGGCGAGCATAGGCGTCGAGAGCCAGGTTCTGCTTGACGGTGTCGGCAGCCTGAGCCTTGACGTCTTCCTTGAACTGGTCAGCAGTGATCTGCTGGGCAGCCAAGTAAGCGTCGAGCGTAGCGCCCTGGCGCTGGAGCTGCTCGAAGAAGCTCTGCAGCAGGTCGCGCTCGGCGGCGTCGCACATGGCCTGAGGCACGTCGCCCTCGAGGCGTTTCTGCAGCTCGAACAGAGCATTGTTCTCCATAATGCGGGGAATGATTTCGCCCTTCTGAGCCTCAATCTGCTCGCCCATGAGCTTGCGCAGCGCGGCGACATCTTCGAAACCGAAGTTTTCTTTGACCCACTCGTCGGTGATTTCAGGAAGAACGACCTTCTTCACAGCCTTGACGGTGACGTCGAAGACGACCTTGGCGGTCTTGCCCTGAAGGATGCTGGTGAGCATGCAGGGGTTCGACTCAACCTCGATCTCGAAGTGCTTCTCTTCGCCCTTCTTGCAGCCGACGAGCTCCTCGTCGAATGCTGCCGGGAACAGGCCTTTGCCCAGTTCGTAAAGGCGAGCTTCGCTGCACAGCGCGGCGATGTCCTCGCCGTTGTCGTCGACGGCCTTGATGTCGAGCTCGACGACGGAGTCGGCCTTCACCTTGGTGTTGGCAGGAGCGTTCTTGTAGTCGTGATAAGCGTTGCCCAGGTTGTCGATTTCCCTGTCGATTTCAGCCTCAGAAGCGGTCTTGAAAGGAACCTCGATGTGAACCGGGGAGTAATCGGAAAGCTCGAGAGCGGGCTTGACCTCGCACTCAATGGAGAAGGTGAAATCTTTGCCCTCTTCAACGAGACCGTCGACCTCGGAGAACTTGGGCTCGGAAATCAGAATGAGGTCGGCTTCGTCGATAGCCACGGGGAACGTCTCGTTGAGCATTTCGTCGGTAACCGTGGAGAGCACGGCTTCCTTGCCCAGGTTGGCGTCGATAATCTGACGAGGCACATGGCCAGGACGGAAACCAGGGAACTTATACTTCTTGCCGAAGTCTTTGTAAGCCTTCTTGATGCGAGCATCGATATCGGCGGCTTCAATGGTCACCGTGAGTTTGGTGGCGCCGGATTCGAGAACCTCAACGTTCGTTTTCAACTTTTCCTCCATCTGGATCTTCGTTCAAAGCCTGTGTTACCAGACTAGACTGACCGAGACGCGCGTTCGGGCACGTCGGCGGCGCGAGCTATGGTGCGGGCGAAAGGACTCGAACCTTCACGGGGGTTGCCCACCAGAACCTAAATCTGGCGCGTCTGCCAATTCCGCCACGCCCGCATTTCGCAAGCGCACGCATGCCCGTATGGACACGCAACAGAGCACTATAGCAAAAAACCCGCAGGTTGTGCAGGTCAGCTTTCGAATACACAAGACCGCCGTTCAATGAGCGCTCCACTAAAGAAGGCCACACCTTCAGGCCGCCCCATTCGCCACACGAACGCAAGAGGCCGCCTCGGCCCGGGATGCCTGCCGGTGGCCACAGCTCGCTACCGCTTCGCGCCTCAAGGCGCTTCGCTATGCGCTCGCTTCGCCGTGTTTAACCATAGACGAAGAACAAGTTTGAACACGGAGGGCCTCCGGCAGGCATCCCGGGCCGAGGCGGCCACCGGGCCCTTCCCCTACACCTTGTCTTCGAGCTCGAGCTGCATCATGTGCACGTTTTCGCGCATATGCTTCGCCGTATGGCGGTTGATGCGGCCCGACTCGTACATTTGCTGAATATGCTCAAGCTCAATCAAGAAGCCGGCACGACGCACTTCGGTCGCCTTGTCCTCGACGCGCGCCACAGTACCTATGTCGCGGCCGATGCGCTTCACGCGTCTTAAATCGCGCTGCACCTGCACCATGAGCGAGCTCACATGCTCGGTGCGATAGTTCGGGTCGTCAAGGCGCGCGCGCAGATTCTTCACCACGTACTCGAGCGATTCGGCCTGGAGCTGTCGCACCTCGCGCTCCTCTTCGAAGCCGTCGGAAAGCACGTTGCTGTCGAGCAGCGTTCGCGTTATGGAGCGAGAAACAAGGGCAGCGCGGCGGGCGATGATGCCGAACAGCCACAACACATCGCGGTCGCGCTGAATAAGGTTTTTCGACTGGCGAATGCGGCGCAGCATGCGATAACCCACCACAGGCGACACGCGCTCCTCATCGATTGCGGAAAGCACGTATTCCTGCTCCCACTCCAACGCCTCAAGGCGCAGCGCCGAATCGTCGTCCTGTTCGCCCGTCCCCTGCTTAATTCGATCGATGCGATCGTTGTACTGGGCCATGACCGTTTGCGTCGCGCGGCGGTTTTCCCTCGTTTGACGCGCCGCAAGCTCCTCGATAGTCGCGCGCAGCACCTCGATCGACGCATCGGTGTCGGTAGCGTAGTTCTTCTCGCCCTGCTCATCGGGCAATAGCGCCGGCAATGCGAAATTCGCGAGCAACAACGTCACCAAAATAACGCCGCATGCGAGGAAGATGAGAAACTCGCGCTGCGAGAACACGCCCGGCGCGGCATTGAGCGACCACGGCAGCGTGAACATAATGGAAAGCGTGATAGCGCCCTTCGGACCCGCAAGCGCCAGGGCGAGCGATTCCTTCAACGAATCGAGCGTGACCAAGCGAATCGAGCGCAGCACGCGGCGCACCTGCTCGGGCGTGCCGCCGGAATTCCTTTGCTCAGCCTGCGCAACCTGCTTGCGGCCGACATAGCTAATGCCCACAAACCACAACGTGCGCACGCCAATCACGATGACGGAAATCACTAGCACAAGGAAAAACAGTTCGCCGTTGCTTATGGCCTTTTCCTCCCACATGCCCATCATGGCGTGCGGAAGTTGGATTCCCAAAAGCACGAACACCAAACCGTTGAGCACGAACGAAAGCACGCGCCACACGCTCGATGACACGATTTTCATGCGCGCAATCGATGGGCCCAAGTCGCGATTGAAAAATGAATAGGAAAGACCGGCCGCGACAACCGCCAAAATGCCCGAGACGCCTACGTGTTCCGCCGTAAGGAACACGGCGAACGGCGTGAGCACTTCGAGCAGCACATGAAACGTGGTGTCTTCAAGCCCGAGGTCGCGCACTCGAGACACCAAGAACGCAAGCAGGGCCGCGAGCACAAGGCCGAATGCGATGCCGCCAAAGAAGCTCACCAAAAACGCGCCCGTCGCCGAGATCAGCGAGAAGGTTCCCGTAGTGAGCGCGGCGATGGAAAACTGGAACGAGACGACGCCCGATGCATCGTTAATGAGCGACTCGCCCGAAAGCAAAATCGATTGGCGACGCTTGAGGCTCACGCGCTTCGAAAGCGAAGCCACGGCCACGGCATCGGTTGGCCCGAGCGCCGCGCCAAGGGCGAAGGCGGCCGCAAGCGGAATGGTGGGCTCAAGGGCGTGCAGCGTGAAGCCGATGCAAAGAATGGTAACGACCACAAGGCCCACGGCGAGCGAAAGCACCTTCGCGCGATTCGACCACAATGCTACCTTGTCGGTATTGCGCGCCTCGTGATAGAGCAGAGGCGCGATGAAGAGCACCAAGAACAACTCAGGGTCTACTTGGAAATTCGACGTTGTAAGGCCGGCAAACGCAAGCAGCACGCCGATGCCAATTTGGATAAGCGGGGTTGCGACGCCGCTCACGACCTGGTTGATGGCGCTCGAGACGAGAACCGCGGCACCAAGGATGAGTACGAAGGTAAAAGTGCTCATTAATGGGCGGCTCCCTTCGCAAAGTACACGTCCAAGGCCCCCGGCAAAACAGCGATATCGAATTTCGTGCCATGAATAGGCTCGCCATCGATCTGGGCTGGAGGCTCGCGATCGAATTCCAACGTGAGCGATTTCGCATCGAAGAAATCAAACGAACCCGTATGTCCGACGTGTTTTCCGTCTTTCGCGCGGGCGAACAAATACGCCGCCTTCAGCATGCCCAGCGGCGCCTTGGCAACGCAGCAATCGAGCTTGCCGTCGGTCGCATCGGCATTCGGGCACACCCGAAAACCGCCGCCATACGTAGGGCCGACCTGCACGGCAAACAGGTGCATCGAACCTTGTTTCGAAGTGCCGCCGTCTGCAATGGCGGTGAAATCGTAGGCATCACGGTGGAACACGAGCTGGTTCGCACCTTCTTCGACGAACAAACGCGTGCCTTCGCGACCCGTTCTGCGTCGACGTTCGTACGTTCCCAGCGCAATGGCAGCATCGAGGCCAAACGAAAGCGTCTCTGCAAAATACTCTCCATTGCACACGCCCACATCGGCGCTTATGCGCTGCGCGGAGGAAAGCTGCGTAAGCGCTTCCTCCATAACGAACGACATGCCGAGTGTGCGGGCGTAATCATTGCCGTTGCCACACGGAATAAGTGCGAATGCGGGGCGCTTCTCGCGTGGAATTCGCATGAGACCCGCGAGCGTTTCGTGAACGACCCCGTCGCCGCCCACGGCAAGCACGCAATCGAAGTTCGATGCCTGCGCCGCAAGCGCCGTCGCATGCCCAGCTTCACGGGTGGTCTCAATCTGAATGCCCTCGAAGGGAGCCGCGGCCGAACCAGCCGCATATCTCAAAAAAGCCGCGCCGCGAGCGCCATCCCCATTTCTTGCCGCTGGATTTACAATTGCCAGCGTTTTGCCCATGCTCGTCACGTGCGCACCTCCCCGAATCGCCGCACATGCGGCGAAATATCTTCCGGTGGCATTATACAAAGGAATGGAGATGTCCCGTCGACCAAAAACACGTCGAAAATAAGAGCAACCGCACAGCGCGCGGCACCTTCGATAGGCGCGAGGGGTGGAAACTCAAAAAAAGAAAAGCCGCCCGAAGGCGGCATGCATACGAACCGAAGGCGTTTTCTATCGCCCGTTAGACGGAAGATTCAACGCAACGTTCACAGGAGGCTCGGCCATTTCCCAATTAGCGAGAAACGCATCGGCGTTGTCGTAGGGACGAGTGCAGCGCGACTCGCCATCGGTGATTTCAACCCAAAAGCCCTCGCGCCCGTATTTGCGCTCGAGCGGGTCGATTTTATATACGTGACCCGGCTCGAGGCTCAAGCCCGTGACAAGCGCGCGTTTACCGCGGTACCTCATCATGTCGCTCATGCCTAAAACCGCCTCCCTCTATTCAAACCGCACACGCGGTTTCGAAATTGACTCGAAAACTAAGCGTCTATGATAGCGACTGCCGGCACAAGACGAAAGGGGGGGACGCCAATATTCAGCAGAGGGCCATCATTATTCAAGAGTTTTTTACACTCCCGAAATAAATGAAAAGACCAGGTACTTGACCTGGTCTTTAAACTTCAGTGGTGGATCGTCGGGGACTCGAACCCCGGACCTTGGGATTAAGAGTCCCCTGCTCTACCAACTAAGCTAACGATCCAGAAAAGAAAGCATATGTAAAGGTTCGCGGTTTCCCACAGTCATTGTGAACATAGCTTTCATAGCCCACAATGCCTTATGTTGAAAAACTGGGGTGGGTGATCGGATTCGAACCGACGACCTCAAGAGCCACAATCTTGCGCCCTAACCAACTAGGCCACACCCACCATGTTTATCGTGCCGTTTGAGTGATGCCCAAGCGGCAAGCGAATACTATACAGATGTCTTCCCCACAACGCAACCCCCTTTTTTAAAATTTTTTCGAGAGAATCGAAACTGCAGGTCAGGGCATCGAATTCTTGAAGAAGAGGAATGGGATAAATGAAAAAGCCCGTTCAAAGAACGGGCTTTGCTTTTACATGGTGCCCCCGGCGGGAATCGAACCCACAACCATCGGATTAGAAGTCCGGTGCTCTATCCGTTGAGCCACGGGGGCTTGTGCAGCGTTTTATTATATACGAAGCTGCAGCAATATTGGTTTGTTAATTATTCGGCATCTTCGCTTTTCGGCTCATCGGGTTCGAAGTCAATCGTGGGAGCATCGTTCCACACCTCTTCGAGACGATAGTAGTCGCGGCCTTCGGGCTGGAAGCAGTGCACCACAAAATCGCCGAAGTCGAGCAGGGCCCAGAAACCTTCGTCGGCGCCCTCGACGCCAAACGGCTTCACGCCAGCCTCTTTAACCTCGGCCTCTTCAATAGCATCGAGCACAGCGGCAACCTGGCGGTTGTTCTGCGCGGTCACGATAACGAAGAAATCGGTCACGCTCACGAGCTCGCGAACGTCCTGAATCACGATGTCGGTAGCCTTCTTGGAATCGGCCGCCTTCGCAGCGATTATCACTTTCTCAAGGGCGGTAAGTCCTTTGTCTTTTGCCATTCGGCATATCCTTTCTAAGCTTTTGGGCAGGCGCCCAACGGTTTACTGAATGGGAATAATGCGCGCGCCATTCGGCGTGCACTCAACCTTGGATTTCTCAGGCTGCTTGGCTTGCGCCTCGGCGGCTTCGGCCTGCATTTTCGCGCGCTTCTCTTCACGCACGCGTTCGCGCTCTTCGGCAGCCTTGCGGGCAAGCGCCATTTGTTGTTCGGCCTCGCGAGCCAGCTGCTCGCGACGAGCAATTTCGACAGCAAGCAATTGCGCTTCCGAGGCTTCGTTCCCAGCTGGCGCATCGCACGCGGCACGTTCGGCCTCAAGGCGTTCTTTGCGCTCAACGACCAGGGAATTGTACACGTCAAGCGACGGCGGCGCCACTACCATGTCGGCAGAAAGCAGATACATGAAGTTAGCCTTGTAGGTGCGATAGAACAATTCTTCCAGGCACACCTCGCCCACCGCGGCGCGCAACCCCTCGATATCGGGGAAATCGCGGCCCGGCTCAATGATGTCGGCAACGAACACCACCATGTCCAAATCGGACATTCCAACCGCACCGCACGTGTGTCGACCAATCGCCTGCAGCACAGCATCGGAAAGCTCGGGGAATTCGTCGCGCAGCGTTGCCGCAGCCGTCCACGAATGCAGCACGCCCGTCGCATGCTCGCGCACTTCCTTACCTGCGAGTTTGAGCTTTTTCGCCTTGCGCTTGAGCTCGTCGCCCGTTAGCGACTTATCCCAATCGTGCAGAAGGCCCGCAACGGCCGCCTCGCTCTGATTCACGCCATAGATGCGGGCCAGCTGTTCGGCGGTTTGGGAAACGCCGAGCGAATGGCGGTAACGCGACGCTTTCACGCGCGCCTGCAGCGCCTGGCGCATTTCGTCGAAACGGTCAGGAGAAATCGCGACAACCTGCTCGCAGCGCTCCTGGCGCTTCTTCAGCTTCTTTTCTTTTTTCTTCGATTTGGCCTTGGCCATATCAATCGCCCCTTGCATACGTCCAGCGATTCAGCGCTGGTAGAGCCCGTGTGACTCGATATAGTCTGCCACAACCGCTGGCACCTCATCGCGAATGGAGCGCCCCTGACGCACTTTTTCCCTTAAATCGGTAGAAGATACATCCATCTGAGGCATCGCTACCTGCAATATCTCGCGCGCATCAATGATTTGAGCAAGGCGGGAAAGGTCACGCCCGTCAAGCGACACGTCGTCACGCTGCGACACCACGGCGAACCTCGCAAGGCCGCCAAGCTCGCTCGCCTCGCGCCACTCCCCTAAACGAGCCGCAGCGTCGGCTCCCATAAGGAAGCACAGCTCGACGCGTGCGGGAAGAAACCGACGCAGCTCGCGCAGCGTATCGACCGTATAGGTTTCCCCCACGCGATCGATTTCCCTGCGGCTTGCAGCAAAGCGCACGTCACCCCCAATGGCGGCCCGAACCATTGCAAAGCGGTCTTCCGCAGGCGTCAAGGCGCGCCCATGCTTCATCCATGGGTCGCCCGCAACCACAAACAGCACGCCCGAAAGGCCGAGCGATTCGCATGCGCGACGAGCGATTTCGAGGTGGCCATTGTGAATGGGATCGAACGTGCCCCCCATAACGCCCAAACGGCACGGACGTCCATCGGCGCCCAGCTTCGCAAGGAACTGGCCTTCGCTCGATTGTTCGACAGAACCGCAGCCGGCACTCAAAAAATCGCTCACATTCAAGCTTTCATTCGTCACGCTAGCCTCGCACCTGGCCCGACCCACGAAGCTGATATTTGTACGTGGTAAGCGCTTCGAGCGCGAAGGGGCCACGCACGTGCAGCTTCTGCGTGGAGATGCCGATTTCAGCACCAAGCCCGAAGCAGCCGCCATCGGTGAAACGGGTCGAAGCGTTTGCATACACCGCAGCGGCATCGACGCCCGCGAGAAATTCCTCGATTGCATCGGCGCCCGCCTGCGTCGTATCGTCGGCCACGATGCACTCGGAATGCCTGGTGCCGTAACGATTGATGTGCGCAATCGCCCCTTCAACGCCAGAAACCGTCTTCACGCTTATCTCGAGCGCAAGGTATTCACGGCCCCAATCGTCATCGGTCGCATCGACAAACCTCGAAAGCACGGCATCCCCTGCCAAATCGGCAGCGTGTCGAGCCGCCGCATCGCCATGGATAGTCACGCCCGCTTCGGCAAGCGCGCGCAACGCCTTCGACAGGAAATCGGCAGCGATGGATTCATCGACGAGAAGCGATTCGCATGCATTGCACACGCCCACGCGCTGCGTTTTCGCATTAAGCAGAATAGTGATGGCGCGATCGAAATCGGCCGTTTCGTGCACATAGGTATGGCAATTGCCCGTGCCCGTCTCGATGACGGGCACTTTCGAACATTCGATGCAGTGGCGAATAAGGCCGGCTCCGCCGCGAGGAATGAGCACGTCGACAATGCCGTGAAGCTGCATGAGGACATCGGTCGCCGCGCGATCGGCGGTATCGACGAAGGAAACGCAATCGGCGGGAAGGCCCGCGGAAACGACCGCTTCGCGCAGCGCGGAAACGATTGCCGCGTTGGAATGGAGGGCCTGCGAGCCGCCGCGCAACACGCACGCATTGCCCGACTTCAGGCAAATGCCCGCAGCGTCGGCCGTGACGTTCGGGCGCGCCTCATACACCATGGCGACAACGCCCAGCTGCACGCTCACGCGCGTAAGTTCGATGCCGCCTTCGATTTCGCGGCGCTCGAGCACGCGGCCCAACGGGTCGGGCAGGCCGGCGAGCGATTCAAGGGCATCGGCCATGGCATTGATGCGGCCTTCATCTAAAGAAAGCCTATCGAGCAAGCCAGACGACATGCCGGCAGCTTTGCCAGCTTCCATATCGACCTTGTTGCCCGCGAGAATGTCGGCCATATTGCCCCGAAGCGAAGCAGACATGGCGAAAAGCGCCTGGTTGCGAACCTTTTCTGAAGCGCGCCCCACCGCATGCGAAGCCGCTTGCGCACGAAGCGCAATATCACGAACCGACTCTTCGATTGAGGTCATCATTGTCTCCAATCGCACAACCTGAGCGGACTGGGCTTGACATGCGCTTCCGCTTCGGGCAGTCCTGCTCGCGGCGAAGGCGCCACTGGCGCCTTCTGCTCGTGCGGAATCTATCGGAATCGCACGCCAAGCCCAGTCCCCAGCAACGTTATTCAGAAAACACCTGGCAGCCGCATTCCCCATACAAGGCGGCCCCGATTACTTATTCAAACAAGATTAGCTCATCGCGATGAACAGCGACGTCGGCTTTCCCCGAACGCATCGATTCGGCCGAGCAGCGCGCAAGGCCGCGCGCGATCACGAAGCCGGCTTCGTCAACCACATCGACCACATCTTCCGCTTCGAACTCGCCCTCGACGTTCTTCACACCCACAGCAAGCAGCGAAGCACCGTCTTCAACGATAGCGCGAGCAGCACCCGCATCGACAAGCAGCGTGCCTTTCACCGAATCGCCAAGAGCGATCCAAAGCTTTCGCGGCGTGATTTCATGTGGAACATCGGCACCCGTGAACAGCGTGCCAATTGGGTCGTCGGCAAGCGAGCGCACCACGGCATCTTCGGCGCGGCCGCTGCAAATGACGAGCGGAATGCCCGCCGCGCCAAGCACACGCGCGCTCGTAAGTTTGGTGATCATGCCGCCCGAGCCAACAGCGCTGCCTGCGCCCGACGCGCCGGCAAGAATTTCGGGCGTAATGCGGTCGACGCGCTTAATGAGCTGAGCCGACGGATCGGTTTTGGGGTTCGACGTATACAGGCCATCAATGTCGCTCAGAATAACGACGCGGTCGGCGTTCGCAAGGCACGCGACAAGCGCCGCAAGCGTGTCGTTGTCGCCGAACTTAATCTGCTCGACCGATACCGTGTCATTTTCGTTCACAATAGGCACGGCATTCAATTCCACGAGGCGGCGGAACGTGTCGCGCGCATGCAGGTACGCATTTCGATCGGCGGTATCGCGACGCGTGAGCAGCACGAGCGACGTGAGCATGCCATACGGAGAAAATACCTGGTCATAAGCCGCAAGAAGCGCGCGTTGCCCAACGCTTGCCGCAGCCTGCACGGTGGGCATGTCGTCGGGGCGGCGCAAGGGCAAGCCCAGCGCTTCAAGGCCGCACGGGATGGCGCCAGAGCTTACGATAATCACACGCCAGCCCTCGCGGCGAACGCGCGCCACCTGATGCGCCAAATCGGCGAGATAAGCGCGGTCGCACTTTCCCTCGTCGTCGGTCAGCGTATTCGAGCCGATTTTAATAACGGCGGTCTTGTACGCCTTCGCGTTTGCGGAAGTTTCTGCAGCCATGCCCATCACGCCTTCACTATGCTAATCGTCGAGTTCGGCGAAGATATCTTCGGTCGACTCGGCCGTCTCGAACTCGAACGCTCGGCCCAGAATGCGAATCTCGTCGCCGTTCACTGCACCCGCCTTGAGCAATTCCTTTTCCAGGCCCAAGCGATTGAAACGATGCTGCAAGAACGACAGCGCCTCGTCGTTTTCCCAGTCGGTTTGCACAACCATGCGCTCGATCTGCACGCCTTCCACGCGGAAGATGCCATCGGAAAGTTTGCGCACAGTATATTTGCGGTCGCGCTGTTCGCGCTTGTGCTGCCAAACCTGGTCGTACTGGACTTCGCCCTCCTGGGCTTCTTTTGCGGCGCTGCGCAGCTCGAACACCTTGTCGGCGATGGCGTGGATAAGCGAATCGACGCCCTTGCCCGTAAGGGCGGAAATCTCGAACACGCGCGAAGCCTCATCGACACCATCGGCGAATTCATTGCCGTTCGCGGCAGCGATGGCGTCTTTGCGCACCTCTTCCTTCAAGCGGCGCACAGCGTCTTCGGTGCCGGGAACATCGACTTTGTTGGCAACTACGATGCGGGGGCGCTGCGCCAATTCATCGGCGTACATCGCAAGCTCGTTGTTGATGATGCGGTAATCTTCTACCGGATCGCGGCCTTCATAGCCGCCCGTCATGTCAACGACATGCACGATGAGTGCAGTGCGCTCGATATGGCGCAGGAATTCATGGCCCAAGCCCTTGCCCTGGTGAGCGCCTTCGATAAGGCCCGGAATGTCAGCCACGACAAAGTTGTGCTCGTCGCCCTGCACAACGCCCAGGTTCGGAACAAGCGTGGTGAACGGATAATCGGCGATTTTGGGGCGCGCGGCGCTCATGCGGGCGATGAGCGAGCTTTTGCCCGCAGAAGGCACGCCAACGAGCGCGGCGTCGGCCATGAGCTTCATCTCGAGCTCGATCCAGCACTCCTGCGCGGGTTCGCCCAGCTCAGCGAACGCGGGGGCGCGGCGCGTGGAGGTCACGAAATGGATGTTGCCGCGACCGCCATGGCCGCCTTCCGCGACGATGACGCGCTCGCCGTCATGCGTAAGGTCGGCGATAAGCTCGCCGGTTTCCTTTTTCTCTTCGGAATATTCATGCACCATCGTGCCCACAGGAACCTTCAGAATAAGATCGTCACCCGTGGCGCCATGCATGCGCTTGCCCATGCCGTGGGTGCCGCGCGTTGCCTTGAAATGATGTTTGAAGCGGTAGTCGAGCAGCGACGAGACCGACTGGTCGGCCTCGAGCACGACGTTGCCGCCATGGCCGCCGTCGCCGCCGTCGGGGCCGCCCTTGGGAACATGGGCCTCGCGGCGGAAGCTCAAGCAGCCCGCGCCGCCGTCGCCGCCCTTCACGTAAATGCGTACTTTGTCTACGAACATAGCGTTCCTATCGATATCGTTGGGGCATATCGCCGCCTGCGCGCCGCTTGCCCAAGCCTATGTCGCGCCGCATGGGACGCCCAATGAATTGAGGCTTTTGCGCCGCGCTTCCTTGCAAGAAAATAACGTGTTCTCGAATTATACGCATGCACCTGCGCCAATACGGCGCACACACCTCAAATACGGAAAAAGCCCGCCGCAAAAGCGACGAGCTTTTTCCTCCCCTTATGAAACCCCTCTGGTTGCGTGAGGCTATTCAGCGCTCTCGGTGGTCAGAGGACGAACATGCACAAAGCGGCGATAGCCCTTGTTACGACGGGTGCTCTTCGTGAATTCCACGGTGCCCTCGCACAGTGCGAACAGGGTGTCGTCTTTGCCACGGCCGACGTTCTCGCCGGGATGGAAATGGGTGCCACGCTGGCGAACGATGATGTTGCCGGTGATGACGTGCTCGCCACCGAAGCGCTTCACGCCAAGTCGCTGGGAATGAGAGTCGCGGCCGTTACGGGTGGAGCCAAGACCTTTTTTATGAGCCATGAGTAATCTACCTACCTTCTAAACTAACTAGCCGATGCTCTCGATCTTCAGACGAGTGTGGAGCTGACGATGGCCACGCAGCTTCTTGTAGTTCTTGCGCTTCTTGAACTTGAATACGAGGACCTTGTCGCCCTTGAACTGATCAACGATGGTAGCAACAACCTTGGTCTTGCCAGCCTCAGCCGGATCGGCAACAACCTTGGTGCCGTCGACAACAGCGATAGCCTGCAGCTCAACCTTGTCGCCAATTTCGCCCTGAAGCTTCTCGGTGACGAGGATGTCGCCAGCAGCAACCTTGTACTGCTTGCCACCAGTCTTAACGATAGCGTACATGTATGTTTCTCCTTGGTTTTGCGAGGCTCACACGAACCTCTACGTTTACTTCGCTTGCCGTTTGTACAGCGCACGTGAGCGGTGGGAAACGGTTACCGCCAAGTCGCGCCAATACAGCAAACTCCGCTATTATACGCCGCGAAAATCGTTTGACAAGAGGGGTTTTGTGGACTCGTCACAAGTTTTCCTCTTCTCTCCGGCGAAAGCCGAGTGAGTCCCCATTTGGGACCACGGCTCGCTACCGCTTCGCCCTGCGGGCTTCGCTATGCGCTCGCCTGGCTGCGCTTAACATTAAACAAAAACCATGCTTGAGCGCAGACGGTCCCAAATGGGGCCTCACTCGGCTTTCGCAGGCGAGGGCGGCTGCGGGGCTGATAGAGGGCGTCGGTGTTCAAATTTGCCCTTCATTTCAAAGCTAAACACCGCCAAGCAGGCGCATAGCGAGCGCAGCGAGCGATAGCCTGCTGTGCCCTCTATCGGCCCCGCAGCCGCCCTCGCCTGCCCTTTGCGCCACCTTCAGCCGAACAACCGTTAGTGCGCTTCGGCCCAATTCTCGCCGCTGCTCACTTCGGCAATCAGCGGAACCTTGAGCTCCACAACCGAGTCCATGACGCTTGCGACCATGTCGGAAAGGCGCTGCACCTCTCCCGCCGGCACGCTGAAGTCGAGTTCGTCGTGCACCTGCAGCATAAGTTTCGCCTCAAAGCCGTCAGCGACCAAGCGGCGCTCAACCTCGTTCATGGCGAGCTTGATGATATCGGCCGCACTGCCCTGCATGGGATGGTTCATCGCCGTGCGCTCGCCGAAGCTGCGCTGCATTTTGTTGCTCGCCTTCAGCTCGGGAATATGGCGCTTGCGGCCGAACATCGTGGTCGCGAACCCGCATTCCTTCGCCTCTTCAACCGTCTCGTCAAGGTAGGCTCGCACGCGCGGATAGGCCTCGAAGTAACGGTCAATCATATCTTGAGCCTCTTTGAAACCGATTCCCAGGCTTTGGGCTAAGCCGAACGCCTGCTGGCCATAGACGATACCGAAGTTCACGGCCTTCGCGCGGCTGCGCAACTGCGGAGTGACCTCTTCCACGGGAATGCCGAACACGCGCGCCGCGGTGTTGGCATGGAAGTCGGCGCCCGAGCAGAACGCATCTATCAGGTGCTCGTCACCCGACAGATGTGCAAGCAGGCGAAGCTCGATTTGCGAGTAGTCGGCCGAAACGAACACGTCGCCCTCGCGCAGAGGCACGAAGCAAGCACGCACGCGGCGGCCGAAATCGGTGCGCACGGGAATGTTCTGCAGGTTCGGATCGCTCGACGACAAACGGCCCGTAGTGGTGACCGTTTGGTTGAAGCTCGTGTGCACCAAGCCATCGATGCGACGCATGCGCGGCAGGGCGTCAAGGTAAGTGGACTTCATTTTCGCGAGCTCGCGATAGCGCAGCACCTTGGCCGCGATGGGATGCACGTCCACGAGCTTGCCGAGCGTTTTTGCGTCGGTAGAATAGCCGCGCGAGTTCTTCTTGCCCGCCGGCAACTCGAGCACTTCAAACAGAATATGGCCGAGCTGCTTGGGCGAATCGACGTTGAATTCCTCACCCGCAAGCTCATGAATCTCGGCGCGCAGCCCCTCGAGCTCGGTCGTGGTTTCCTGCGCCATACAGGCGAGCTTGTCGACGTCGATGCGCGCGCCCACGCGTTCCATTTGCGCGAGCGTCGAGACGAGCGGCAAATCGATGCGCTCGTACACCTCGAGCGAGCCGTCGCGCTCGAGCGCCTCGCGCAGCGCATCGGTCAAACGGTGCGCGACGAGGGCATGTGTCGCAGCCTGCGCTCGCTCGTCTTCGCACTCAGGCAAAGCCGCGCCCAAATACGCGTCGCACAACGAGCTGTATTCATATTTCGTGACATTGGAATTCAGCAGGTATGCGGCCAAACCAATGTCGAAGAAGCGCGCCGCATGCATCTCGGATGCATCGATGAGCGCTTCTTCCGCGGAATCGACTGGATAGATTTCCTGCAGCGCGCGCTTGCAATCGAGCGCGCAGAAATGGCCCGAACGCACGATTTCCGCAAACGTCTCGTGGGCATCTTCGCCCTCGAACATGAGCACCGAATCGGGCAGGCCGACGAACAGACGGTGTGGCTCGGCGAACAGGCTTTCCTGCGCCTCAACGAGGAATTCCACGCCCAAGCACACGTCATGCTCCATGGCGGTTTTCAACGCGTCGTGCGCGTAGTCGCCCACAACGGGGGCCAAGCTGGGCAGCTCGAGCGCGGCGGGCGCGGCAAGCGATTCGTCGGCGCCGGCAAGGGCGAGTACCTTGGCCAAATGAGCATTGAAGCGCACCTCGCCAAAAGCCTCGGCGACCTTCGCGCTGTCGAAATCGGGGAATTTCACGCCCTCCAAATCGAGGTCGAACTCCACATCGCGCACGATGGTCGCCACGCGGCGGCTTGTGTACGCGTCTTCCTTATGTTCGGTAAGGTTTTGCAGCTGCTTGCCCTTGAGCTTGTCAAGGTTGTCGTAGATGCCGTCGATGCTGCCGTAGTTCTGCAGAAGCTTCGCGGCGGTCTTGTCGCCAATGCCGGGCACGCCGGGAATGTTATCGGACGAATCGCCCTTCAGACCCAAGAAGTCGGGGAACTGCGCGGGCGTCACGCCATAGCGCTCCTCGACCTCGGCGGGGCCGTAAATCGCGACATCGGTGATGCCTTTTTTCGTGGTAACCACATGCGTGCGATCGGTCACGAGCTGATAGACGTCTTTATCGCCGCTCACGAGCAGGGTTTCGTATCCCAGCTCTTCGTCGCGGGCCGACACCGTGCCTAGCACGTCGTCGCCTTCCCAACCCTTCACGCGAATGACGGGCACGTTCATCGATTCGAGCAAATGCTCAATAACGGGGAATTGCGCCTTGAGCTCAGCATCCATCGGCGGACGCTGGGCTTTGTACTGCTCGAGCGCCTCCATGCGGAATGCCGGACGTCCAGCATCGAACGCGCATACCACAGCATCGGGGCGAGCCATTTCATAGAATTTCAGGAACATGGACAGAAAGCCGAACGCGGCATTCGTGGGCGTGCCATCGGGCGCGTTCATCGTGGCCGGCACCGCGTGGTATGCGCGATGCATGAGCGAATTGCCGTCGATTACGGCGATTTTCTTTGGCATAATACGTCCTTCGAGACCAATTTCGGCTGCTTGTGCCGCGCACGCTGGCGGCATGGGGTTGTACTTCATAAAGTATAGCCCGTGCGGCCCCTCGAAATCGAGAAGCACCCACAACGCGCAGAAACGCGCCCAATGCCCAAGCGAAGGCATGCGCACTCGTCGCTTCCTTCAAGCCTCGACTTGGAAGAAACGGAGCCACCTTATGCTCGCTTTACATATATCACTGCCCATCGCATGCTTTTTCCTCGCGTGCGCAGCCCTGCTCGCGTTCGCCCTGGCGTTTCGATCACAGCTGCGCTGGCGGTTCGGCAGCGTGCTCGACCGCGCGCGCCCCATCGTGACCATCGCATGCGTGCCCATAGGCTTTTGGCTGATGGAAGCGCCGTACAACACCATATTGAACCAGATGAGAACCCAATGGATGCTCTTAAGCCTCGTGGTTTTGGCGCTCATATACGCTGTGGTGTACTTCCTTGGACAGCGCACGAAGGGCGCCATGGTCGCGTTTCTTGTCGCATGCTTCGTAAGCGGTGTGGCCAACCATTTCGTCGCGCAGTTCAAAGGCCAGCCCGTTCTGCCTTCCGACGTGCTCGCCATTCACACCGCGGCGTCGGTCGGCGGCGGCTACGAATATGCCATCGACAACACGCTCGCATTCTGCATCGCCGTGATGCTCGCCGCATTCGCGGCAATTGCCGTTGTGCCGAGCGCCTTGCACACGCGGAAAGCCGCCATCGCGAACACCGCCCTTGGCGCCTCAGCCCTTGCCGTGTGCTGCGTCGGTTTCTCGACGGTCAACATCGAAAACGACTTGAACGTCAACGTCGACGTGTGGAGCAGCCTCGATTCCTACCAGGCGCAAGGATCGCTTTTATGCTTCGCGCAGCGTTCCCAAAAGATCTCGCCGCACGAACCCGAAGGCTATTCCGAAACGCGCGCCGCCGAGCTTCGCAGCCAAAAGGCCATGACGGAAACCGTCGACGAGCTCATCGATGACCCGCATGTGGTAAGCGCCGCCGAAGCCACCGACCCCGACGTGCGCCCCACCATCATCGCCATCATGAACGAAACGTATTCCGACATCTCGACGTATCCACAGCTGGCGGAAAGTTACGGCGGCCCCGTTCCCTTCTCGACGTACGAGGGAACCATTGCCACGGGCGATGTCTATGTGTCGGCGATGGGCGGCGGCACGTGCAACAGCGAGTTCGAGTTCCTCACGGGATCGAGCATGGGCCTTTTGGGGCCGGGCGTGTACCCCTATATGCTCTATAACCTCGAAGGCGTTGACAACTTGGCGTCGTATTTGAAATCGATCGGCTATGCCACGAGCGCCATCCACCCCGCCGACGCACAGAACTGGCGCCGCGATCGCGTATACGAGCAACTCGGCTTCGACGAATTCTTCGACATCACGAGCTTCGATGGCGCCGAATATTTCCGCGACATGGTGTCGGATGGTGCGACCTACGACAAAATCCTGCAAATCATGGATGAAGGCGAAGGGCCGCAGTTCATCTTCGACGTGACCATCGCCAACCACGGCGGCTATGACACGGGAACGATTGCAGAAGAAGACATGATGCACATCGACATGGACGGCGAGGAATCGGCCGAGGTCAATGAATACGTGACGGCAATCGCGCGCGCCGATGCCGATTTGGCGGCATTTCTGGCGAAGCTTGCCCAGCACGAAGAGCCCATTGTGGTCGTGCTGTTCGGCGACCACCAGCCAGGATTCGTCGAGCAACTCGCACCTACGGGCGATTCCGACGAAGAGCCCACCGTCGACGATGCGCAGCAGCGCTACGTGACCCCTTACATGCTGTGGACGAACGACGAGCAACTTTCGCGCCATGTGCGGCACGGCGGCGACACGAGCCTGAACTATCTGGCAGCCACTACCCTGAAAGCGGCCGGTTTGCCGCTCAACGAGTACTTCGCATTCCTTTATGCCACGAAGCAATCGCTGCCGGCGATTAATCTAAACGGCTATATGGACGCGGAAGGCGTATGGCACTGGAACGACGACGCCGACAGCTCTTCTGCCGAAGCGGTTGCCGATTTGGCAATCGTGCAGCACCAAAACCTCTTCGACAACAAACAGTAGCACGAGCAGCAACACGAACAAGGGCTCCCTAGTTGGGAGCCCTTTTGCCTGCAACGAAGGCGCGTTCGCGCAGAGTCGGAATATATAAAAGCCCCAGCAAAAGCCACTTCCACGGAATCGAAAGATGGCACCTTGTGCGCCCCAAACGCAAAACAAGCCGCTCCGAAGAGCGGCTTGCGGGCGACAGAGTGAACTGCCTGAGGTTATTTCTTCAGGTCGTCGAGGCTTGCGGCCTTGCCACCGTAAAGGGCCATGGCCTCAAAGTGAATCTTGGCGACGCCAACGAGGTCGGTGCCGTTTTCCTCGTTGTAGTTGTCGAGGTAGGGCTGGTGCTGGAAGTAGTTCGCGTCGAGGCTGCCGTCAGACAGGGCAACGTTGGGCTGCACGTAGTCGGTGAACTCAACAACCTCGAGCGTCCAACCCTTAGCAGCGAGCAGGTCTTTCGCGGCATTCAGAATCTCGGCGTGAGGCGTGGGCGAAGCGCCAACCTTGATGGTGGTGTCGTCGCCGGTGGCCTGCGGAATGTCGTCAACGACGGTGAACACGGGCACGACGGTGCCAGAATAGGTGCTCGTGATGAAGTCGGAAACCTTCTGGCTCTGCAGCGCAGCGAGCAAGGCTTCGGTCTTGGCAGACTTCTCGTCGCCGGAGCGAACGGCAACGACGTTGCCATATTCTTTAGCGGCCTGGGAGTCGGCGCCCTCAGCAGCGAACGCGGTCGACGGGTCAAGGCCCGCGCCCAGAGCGTAGTTGCCGTTGATCACCGCAGCGTCAACATCGGAAAGCGTGCGGGGAACGCTCGCGGCTTCCGTTTCGACGAACTGGATGTTATAGGGGTTTTCTTTGATGTCGTTGGTGGTAGCCGTGAGGCCCGCGCCGTCGTTGAGCGTGAGCAAGCCCTCGTCCTGCAGCAGCAAAAGCGCGCGAGCCTCGTTGGTAGCATCGGACGGAACGGCAATTTGATGCTGCGAGGACGAAGACCCGCAGCCGGCGAGTGCCACGGCGAGCACGCCCGTGGCGGCGGCGCATGCAGCGATGCGCACAACGTTTTTCAGGTTCATAGCGAAACCCTTTCCTTTCAGCGAGCCAAACGGCTCGCACCTTCGAAGCGCCTGGGCGCTTCCCTTCCCTATTCAAATTCCTTAAAGGAAATGAACGCAATATGGGTGCACGAACCCAAGGCCAGCATGTGACCTGGGGAAACTATACGAAAAAATGATTAGCGAACGCGGTGGTCGATCTTGCGGGCGATGGCCGAGCAAATGCTCTGCGCGATTTGCACGATGATTACGCACAGCACGATGGCCACGACCATGACGTCGTCTTGATAACGCTGGTAGCCATAGCGAATGGCGATGTCGCCAATGCCGCCCGCGCCCACCGTGCCGGCCATGGCCACGAAGCCGAACAGCGTGATGAACGTAATGGACAGGCCGCGCACCAAAGACGGCATGCTTTCGGGCAGAAGCACCTTGCTGATGATTTGCCAGGTGCTCGCGCCAAAGCTTTGCGCAGCTTCGACGAGGCCGCCGTCGATTTCGGCGAGGCTTTGCTCAACCATGCGCGCAACGAAGGGCGCAGCCGACACGGTGAGCGGCACGATAGCCGCGCCCACGCCAAGCGAAGTGCCTACGATGGCGCGCGTGAACGGAATCATGAACACGATAAGGATGATGAACGGAATGGAACGCATAATGTTCACTATCCAACCAAGCACGCTGTTGAAGATGCGATGCGGATGCAGGCCGCCCGGCTCGGTCAAAACGAGCAGAACGCCCACAGGGATGCCAATGACGTACGCGAACAGCGTCGAGAGCACGGTCATGACGATGGCGTCCCACGTGCCCTGAGCCATAAGGGCGCCATACTGAGCGATGAATGCGTTGATCGCCTCCATTAGTTGCCCCCTTTCGCGCACGTGAAGCCCTGGTCGGCCCCAATGAGCAGGCGCGTTGCGGCGCTCTGCGGATTGCCGAACACATCGGCGGTTTTGCCTTGCTCGGCAATGCTGCCGGCCTCAATGACGGCTACCTTGTTGCAAATTTGCTCGGCAACCGAAAGGGAGTGCGTGATAACGACCATGGTGACGCCAAGCTCTTTGTTGATATCGCGCAGAAGGCCTAGGATCGAGTGCGTCGTAAGCGTGTCGAGCGCACTCGTGGCTTCGTCGCACAGCATGATCTTCGGGTTCGAAGCAAGGGCGCGCGCAATGGCGACGCGCTGCTGCTGACCGCCCGAAAGCTGGCTGGGGTAATTATTCGCCTTGCCGGAAAGCCCCACGAGTTCGAGAAGTTCGAGCGCGCGAGCTTCGGCCTGCTTCTTCGGCGTGCCATGCAGTTCGAGCGGGAACGTGACGTTGCGCAGCACCGTGCGCTGGGCGAACAGGCTGAAATTCTGGAAAATCATGCCAATGGACTGGCGCAAATCGATGAGCTGCTTGCCGGAATAGTCGGTCACATCGGCGCCATCGATGAGCACGCGGCCCGCCGTGGGACGCTCGAGCAGGTTGATGCAGCGAACGAGCGTCGACTTGCCCGCGCCCGACTGGCCGATGATGCCGAACACGTCGCCCGGCTCAACATGCAAGTTGATGTCGCATAGCGCCTCGTGCGCGCCGGCCGAGCCGACGTAGGTTTTCGAAAGATGGTCTAAAACAATCATGATGCCTCAATAAAGAGATAGAAAATGGAGCAATTCCGCAAGGTATGCGCGGCTGGGCCGCGGGCGTTACGCCTGAGCGTCAGCGCACGAACGCAGGCACCCAGGCTTGGGCATCTCGCATGCGTTCATGGCCATGATATGTGCGGAAATCGTATTCATAGCTGCGTATACTACCTGATGGATTGAAGGCGTCAATAAAAATCGCCCGCTTTTTCGACGGGCGATTCTTGGAATAATCGATGATTCGCTATCTGTTTTGTAGATAGCCCATATAACTGCAGTTGAGAACGCTATTTTAAGACCGGCTTCGAGGACGGGTACAGCTCGTCATAGCGCTCAAGATAGGGGTTGTTGCCGCCTACGTAGTTCGCCGACAATGCCGCGAGAATCTCGTCTTGGTGTTCCGAGGGAACTTCGTACTGCACGCTTACCGCCCACGCATCGGTCAACGAAGCAATGCGGCCAATCTGGCAATCGTAGAGCTCAATCAGGTTGGCGGCATCGGTCGCATACGGCGAGCTGTTGGAAACCTTCAGGTTCTCAATTTCGGCTTTGGCGGCCTCAAGATCGCTCTTCACCTTTTCGGCCGTCGCCTGCGACGCCTGACGCTTGTTCATGTCGCGCGTAATGTACCAGCTATTGAAATCGTCAACGCAGCTCACAATTCGATTGCTGTAGCCATCAAGCGCCGAATACTCGCTCGACAGCGTTTGGAAAATTTGCTCCTCGGTCGGCGTCGACTGCTCGCGTGCAAGCGCCTCGGCCTCGGCAGAAGCCTTCGCGGCATCGCCATCTGCCTTGGTTTCGGATTTCTCGCCTTCCTCGGAAGAGGCCGCCGGAGCCTCCTGCTGTGTTTGGGACTGCTGTTGGGAAGCATCTTGGCCCGCTTGCCCGCCGAAGCGAACATAGACAAGCACGCATGCCGCAATTACGAGAACCGCGATCACGCAGCACAGGGCGATGAAAATGCGCTTGCGTTTTCGCTCCCGCAAATCGGGCCTATCAAGGCCGAAATGCTTAGGCTGCGCATCGCTTGGCAGCACGAGCGTATCGGTTCCGTCAAAGCTAATGGGACCAGGCTTGGCAGCAGCCGCCTGAGCCTCGCGAGGAATCACGGGCACCGCTTCGTGTTCGTCGTCGAAATCGAATACGGCAGCCGGCTTGGGCGCGGCATCGGAAGGCCCCTCGCTGGAAGGGGCAGGTTTGGACGCGTCGGCTTCGGCAGGCTCGGCCGCATCGGCCTCGGCGTCAACTTCGCCTTCCGCATGGTCGCGCTCGGAATCGGTGCCGCACGCAGGCTGCTCGCCAGATGCATCGTCCGATTCACCATGTACAACGCCTTCGGTCGCCGCGTCGTCCTTGAGCGTTTCCGCATCCACTTCGCCGCCAGCCGCTTCGGCCCGCAACGCGTCCGAAGGCTCGTCATCTTCCACAACCTCAATCGCCTCATCAACGAGAGCTTCTTCTGATTTGCAGGCCTCTTCAGATTCAGAGGCATCGGTCGCATCGGTGACATCGACCTCAGACGCCTCAGAAGAAGCCTCAGTCTCAACCTCTTCATCGGCATCGAACGAATCCGCAGCGTCGGCGGAGCCTGCTTGTTCAGTTGCCGCGGAACGAGCTTCGGCGTCATGATCGCTTACCTTCTCGAAAGCGCCCGAAGCGCCGCGATCGGCCGCCGGCCCGCAGGCATCTCCTACCTCGGGCACGGCGATGATTTCGGGGGCTTCGACGACCTCGGGAATCTCGAGGGAAGTCGTCTTCGCTCCGCCGAAATGCGCCGCAGAAGCGCTCGCCAGGCTAGGCTTAGCATGCGCGGGTTCGTCGTCGCCCGGCAAGCTATCGCGAAGCTTGAGCGCCTCGAGGGTGCCCAAGTCGAGCTTGGTGGTTTTGCTGGCGGGAATGGGATTGCCGCCCACGATGTCGAGCCCGCGCATGGGGTCGCTGTCGCCTTTGCCGGTGACCCTCACACTCTCGAGCACGCGCGCGCCACACTCAGCGCAATAGCGCGCGCCCGGCTCGAGCGGCTCGCCGCACCACGAACAGTACTTCGCCATGGCCTACATGCCTTCCCCGTAGCCGAAACGACGAATCTGGTTCAGGTCGCGACGCCAGTTCTTCTTCACCTTCACCTGCATATCGAGGAATACCTTGCAGCCGAGCATTTGCTCAAGGTCGCGACGGGCTTCGATGCCGACCTTCTTGATAGCCTCGCCACCCTTGCCGATGATGATGCCCTTCTGGCTGTCGCGCTCGACGTAGACGTTCGCGAAAATGCGATACATGTCTTTCTTGCGGTCGTAGGTCATTTGATCGGCCACAACGCCGATGGAGTGAGGAACCTCGTCACGATAGCTGCGCAGGATTTTCTCGCGAATAAACTCGGCAACGAGCACCTCGAAGGGCTGGTCGGTGTCCATGTCTTCGGGGAACCACTTCGGGCCCTCAGGCAGCCATTTCGCAACGGCCTGTACGAAACCTTCAACATTGAAGCCGTTCTTGGAAGAAAGCACCACTTCATCGTCCCAGGTGCCCAAAGCGCGAGCCGCCTCGAGCTGCTGGATGGCGGTTTCTTTGCTCACGAGGTCGGCCTTGGTAATCACGAGAATCTTGCGAGCGCCGCGCACTTCGCGCACCTGACGGGCAACCCACTCGTCGCCCGTGCCAACCGGCTTGCTCGCGTCGACGAGGAACGCCACCACGTCGACATCTTCCATGGCCTTTATGGCAGAGGTGTTGAGTTCCTCGCCCAGCGCGTCGTGAGGCTTGTGCATGCCCGGCGTGTCGACCATGATCATTTGCATGTCTTCACGAGTGACGATAGCGCGGAAGCGGTGGCGGGTGGTTTGCGCGGTGTTCGAGGTAATGGCAACCTTATGCCCCACCACGGCGTTGATAAGGGTAGATTTGCCGGCGTTCGGGCGGCCTACCAAGGTGACGAATCCACTGCGGAATTCTTCGGTCATGAATGACTCTCTTTCTCTCATCGACGAACAGCTCAGTTCGCGGCTTTATGGTTATGCATATTATACTGGGGAATTTACGCGTTGGGTATACCTTCCGCAACAAGTCCTGGCTCGCACGAAAGCCACATTAAGTGGCTTTCGGCTCGTGCGGAAAAGTTGCTCCAGGCGTGCCCAACGCGAAAATTCCATGCCTCGGCAAGAATAAGAAAACGCGAGAGCCCATCCACGATGGTTCCAATGACACCTCGCTCGCTGCGCGGCGGTTTGGCGAGAGCCGTCCGCACGAGCCGAACAGCCCAGTGGGCTGTTCGTGCGAGCTCAGGTATCTGCTCTCGACGAATTGTCGCGCAGCGAGCCGACGGCTTTCGGTCGATAAGGCCAGAGCAAGAAGAGCTAACGAGTTTCGGCAGCCCTTTCATAGGCTTCTACGATTCGTGCGACAAGGTTGTGCCGCACCACGTCGCGCCCGGTAAGGTCGCGAAAGGCGATGTCTTCGACGCCTTCAAGAATGCGGCGCACGCCCTTGAGGCCGGAATAGCCGTGCGGCAGGTCGACCTGGGTCACGTCGCCCGTGATAACCATTTTCGAGTTGAAGCCCAAACGCGTAAGGAACATCTTCATTTGCTCGGGCGTGGTGTTTTGCGCTTCGTCGAGAATGATGAAGCTATCGTTGAACGTGCGGCCTCGCATGAATGCGAGCGGCGCGATTTCGATAACGCCGCCTTCGATGAGCTCGCGGGCCCGTTCCATATCGGTCATATCGAACAGCGCATCGTAGAGCGGGCGAATATAGGGATCGACTTTCTCGGTGAGCGTGCCTGGCAGAAAGCCCAGGTTCTCGCCCGCCTCGACCACCGGACGCGTGAGAATGATGCGATTGACTTCCTTGCGCTTGAGCGCGGCCACCGCCATAGCCATTGCCAAATAGGTTTTGCCCGTGCCTGCAGGACCAATGCCGAACGTTACCGTGTTTTCGCGAATCGCGTCGACATAGCGCTTCTGGCCCGCGGTTTTCGGACGAATCGCACGGCCGCGATACGTGAGCAGAATGTCTTCGCGCAAAATGCTCGGCGCGAATTCACCTTGGCGCAAAAGCTCGACGGCGCGGCGCGCGTCATCGATCGTGGGGTCGCTTCCCGCGGCGGCCATTTTAATGAAATCGCTGAACAGAGCCGTGAGGCTTTGCACTTCCGCGGCATCGCCCGAAAGCGCAATGGTATCGCCTCGAACCGTGATGCGCGCGGAAAACGCCCGCTTCACCTCACGCAACACGCAATCGGAAGGGCCCACGATTTGCTCCATGCCCACCCGTTCGGGCAGCGTAAGCGTGATTTGCGTTTCGTCGGTCGAGATGGGATCGTTGCTCATGAAAGCCCCTTTGACGTGCATCTGCAGAACGACTTCATTGTATCAAAGCACATCGAGGCGCTTGTAAAGGGCGCTTCAAAACAGGGAGGCTGGAAAACGACGTGGTACGCAACAAGCACAGCGTGCGTTTTCGACGAAATCCAAATAGCACGCGACGCGCGCATTCCACACACAGAGTTTCACAGTCAATCAAGCGACTCCGAAAACGGCGCCGAAGACGCCACTCGCCTATCGGCGAAACGCGCGCACGTAAGCACAGCTCGGCGGCAAGTGGTCGCCGAAAAGCGCGATGCGCGGGGTAAGGCGGCAGCAACGCTCGCACTTGTCGAAACGATTTTCATAGACGCTGCAGCGGCGCGTGGATTCGTTAAGGAACTCGCACGGCGCCGAAAGGTCGACGGCGACATCGCCGTATTCGTCGACTTCGCGCTCGTAGCAGCACATGCCGCAGCAATCGCAGATATCATCCCACGAGCCATCGTGCCATGCGCGCATCGCCGATACGATGCCCTTAATGGTTGTAGACATGGAGCATGCGCCTTTCCGCCAAAAGCGCGGCTTATAGGACAAAAAGTGTGTCTGGAGGCTTTATTCAGCCGACGGAATACG
>OLNJ01000084.1_pt1 | contig 88868 bp, 80 predicted proteins | sample 1672191 | NCBI WGS metagenome assembly OLNJ01 (sample SAMEA3136657, study PRJEB25190) | human gut metagenome | biome: human gut; feature: human-associated habitat; material: faeces | place: Austria | collected 2013
TAGAAAAACACCCCTAACATTAGATTTTTAAGTCTAACATTTGGGGTGCACTACAAACCGGCTGCCTTTTTTGTGGAGCCGTTTTTTTTATGCTTAAAATTAAGGAGAAAAGGACGGTTAGACATGATCAGTATTATTTTAATTATGAGTCTTTGCCTAGGTCCAATGATAAAAATAGCAGCTACGGGATTAATCGAAGAGCTACCGATGGCAAGCTGGAAGATACATTTTAATCAGAAAGAAATCATAGATAGTTTATTACTTTCTGCATTAATAGGAAGTATAGGAATTTCTCTTTATCAAAAATATGGTTTACAGTTAGACTTTTATAAATATTTATTTTTTACAGTTTTAATGATTTTGATTGGTTTGATTGATTTTAAAACGACTTATGTGTATCGATCAACTTTTAGAAATAAGAAGAACACATAGTCAATACTATCAATTGAATCTTGAAGATGAAGAGGTTATTCCTTGGTATACGATGTGGACAAATAGAACAACTGGAAATCAAGGAAGTGGTAGTGGAAACTTAATGGCAACCCAAGTTAATCCATATGATGTTAGAAATAATTATTATACTTATTCAAAAGGTAATATTACGTTCTCGGGAACAGGCGAACAAACCGAGAATATATTCACTATCCTGATTCAGAATTAAAACTATTTATTAATACGATTATTAAAGCTGAACGAGGGGCGAATCATCGTCCAACTGTTGAAGTGCAGAATCTAGAAAATAATCAACAGATTGCAAGAGCTCAGAGTAAAATTGAATTTAATGTTATTCCACGTGATATCGATTTAGATTTAATGAATGTTACCGTTGAGGTGAAAGCGTGTAGAAATAACAAATGTGATATTTCTTTGGGTGATGAGTTACTATTTGAAGATAGAAAAGATAATGAAAGCTTTAAAGTAACATTAGATAAAAATACTCTTTCAGGTTATGGGAAGATAGCAGATAGTAATTACACCCAATTACAGGTGAAGGTTTATGCTATCGATGATCGAGGAGCAAAATCAGAAGAGGTTCTCAGAACACTAGATCTTGTTGACAGTGATTTATTAAATGTTAGTTTATCTACCGCTAATGAAACTACTACATTCTTAGTGGGTGATGTTGTAGAGTTATTAGCAACTTTTGAAAAAGAACAATCTTATCAAGAGAACTATATAGACTTAAGTTATACATTAAAATCACTCCCAACCTATTTAATGCTTAATGGAAATTTAACTCAAAATATAGGTAGCTTAACTTCACCTTCAATGTCTGCTAGTTATCATTTAAAAATTGGGTCGAGTAATCAGTTTTTAGTTACTGATCCAACTCGCGTAACAATTAGTGGAGATAGCCGCTATTGTATTAATACTTGTAGTCAACCAATTGAAGGAACACAGTCACTAGATTTATCTATTAAAAAAGGGCAAATTCGCATTAAATTAATTTCAGAGGAGTTTAATAGCGTTCTACAGCAGACCATGATTAATGTGCGTAGTCAAGGTGGAATGGAATATAGTATCACTCCAAATAGTGCAGGTGAATTTATTTTAGATAATGTTCCAACAGGAACGTATACACTAACAGTAAATGTTCCAGAAGCCTTACAAGATTTTGATGTGATTCAAAAGAATGGCGATAGCTTGCAGATAGTTGATTTAACTCAAGGTGTTACGTTTGATATTAATTATGACAATAATATCTTTGAAGCCAATTATGAATTTTTTGAACCACAAACGGATATACTTCATGGACTATATGGAGGGGTAAATTCAGATAAAACAGCTGTTGATATTATTGAGTCTTTAGGAGAATCAATACAGACGTTTGTAGGACAGACGAATGTTAATTTTGCTGGAATTTTCACCTATAAATCTCCATTACAAGAAGTAATTTTAGACGTAGATTCAGACTTTAATATTGCACTAAAAGATATTAAAGTTTATCAGGTCGTTGAAGAAGAGAGTGGAATTAAACTGTCTTTAGTCGATGGGGTTGGAATTCACTTGTCTTCACAAAACAAAATGGATAAGATTCGTTTTACTTTAGCAACAAAAGTTCCAACAAACTCAAAAGTCTTGATTTTATATCAGGCACTAACTCCAGATATGAAAGATCATATATTTATAAATAATTTATCAGTAGGGGCTCAAAGTCAAGCTGTTGAAATTAAAACAATTAAACAAGTAGATGAGAATGGAATTTCTAATCTTCCAAATTTATTCTAATTAAAAAGCTACACAATATGTGTAGCTTTTTATTACAAAAATACAATTCAAATAGTTTTATATTTAGTAATTAAGGGAGAAAGTATATGCAATCAATTAATGAGATTTTAACGGAGGCGATTACGCTTAAAGCCTCAGATATTCATATTACAGTAGGGGTACCAGTGATGATTCGTTTAAGGGGAGAATTATGCCCCTTAAATGACGATGTCTTAACATCATCAATTGTGACAGCATTAGTACATGAAATTATTCCGCAAGATCATTTTGAAAGCTTTCAAGAAAATTATCAGCTCGATTTTTCTCATAGTATTCCGGGAGTTTCACGTTTTCGTGTAAATGCTTATTATCAACGTGGCCAAATGGCACTGGCTATTCGACCGATTCCAAATAAAATTCCTACATTTGAAGAACTTGAGTTACCTCCTATTTTAAAAGCTTTTATGGATAAACCACGCGGGCTTGTGTTAGTAACTGGTCCTACAGGTTCAGGTAAATCAACCACGTTAGCTGCCATGATTAATTATGTGAATCAAAACGCCCATAAGCATATTATTACGCTTGAAGATCCGATTGAGTTTCAGCATAAACATAATAAATGTGTGATTAATCAAAGGGAAATTGGATCAGATGTGAAGGATTTTAATTCTGCATTACGTGTTGCCCTTCGCCAGGATCCAGATATTATTTTAGTAGGGGAGATGCGCGATTTAGAAACTATACAAATTGCTTTAACAGCAGCTGAAACAGGCCATTTAGTGATTGGAACGCTACATACTTCATCAGCCGCTTCAACGATTGAACGTATTATTGATGTTTTCCCAGCAGAGAAGCAAACTCAAATTCGTATGCAGTTAGCTGGAAGTCTAGTTGGGGTAGTAGCGCAGCGTCTATTTAAGCGTCAAGATAGTGATGGTCGTAAAGCTGTGTGTGAGATTATGGTCAATACTCCTGCTATCGCAAATTTAATCCGTCAAGAAAAAGTTTATCAAATTCCAAGTGTCATCCAAACGAGTAAAGAGATGGGGATGCAAACAATGGAAATGGCAATTAAAGAACAGATGATGTATGGGGTCATTGGAATGGAAGATGCAAAAGCATATTTAGAATAAAAAGAAGTGGTAGAGAAATAGCGTATAGTATGATGAAAGGAGGTTTTCGTTTGTTTTACTTATTACTTTTATTTTTGGGAGCTGCTCTTGGGTCCTTTTACCACGTCGTGGGTTACCGGATGCCAATCGGAGAAAACTGGGTGAGCGACCGTTCGAGATGTCCGGGGTGTGGACATCAACTGACAGCTATTGAATTAATGCCGATTCTCTCATATATCATTCAGGGTGGAAAATGTCGTGAATGTAAAATGCACATTAAGCCGATTTATTTATTATCAGAAATCGTAGCGGGACTTCTATTTGTGTTCCCGGTTTGGTTTTATGGTTTTGAAGGATTTGAAACAGGACATATTTTTGTTGCGTGGGCCTTTCTCTCAATGCTAATCATCATCACCGTGTCGGACATTTATTATCAATTGATTCTTGATAAGGTGTTGCTGTTTTGGGGAGCTATCATCGTTTTTTTATATGTGCTTTATCCACAACTCGACTTGATGAGTGCTTTGGTAAGTGCAGTCGTTGGTTTTTTGACACTTTACGTCATTGGATTACTCGGACAACTTTTATTTAAGAAAGAGGCACTAGGTGGTGGAGACATCAAACTTTATGCTGTCGTTGGTTTTGTTCTTGGAATAGCACCAACCTTTTTATCTATTTTTATCGCGTCAGTTATTGCTTTAAGTTATATTTTATTATTTATGAAAGATAAAGCAAAAGTCATTGGGTTCGGGCCATTTATTGCAATGGCCTCGTATATTTGTTTGTTTTATGGGTAGTCGTTATTAGATTGGTATTTTAATTTATTTTAGAAAAGGAAAGTCATTTGACTTTTTTTTTTGAATTGGATAAAATAGGTTTTTGTTTTATAGCAGGAGGTTTAGAGAATGAATTTTCTAACAAAAAGATTGAATGTAGGGTTATTAGTATTTTTAGTTGCAGCTGTTGGATTGAGTTGCTTTGGATTATTTATGAATGACTTGCCAAAGGGACATGATTTATCGTTTCATTTAGCGAGAATTGAATCGTTATCTGAAGGGATCCGATTTGGAGAATTACCGGTTCGAATTTATCCACATTATTTTAAAGGGTACGGATATGCAAATGGTCTTATGTATCCCGATTTATTTTTATATCCCGCTGCCTTTCTTTGTTTAACAGGGATAGGTGTCATTTGGGCATATAAAGGCTTGATTTTAGTGTGTACAATTTTGACTGCTATTTTTATGTATCGTACGCTAATAAAGATTACCCGTCAGGAGTGGGCATCAAGACTTGGGATGCTTCTTTATACGGTATCGTTATACCGAGTTGTTGATGTTTGGACAAGAGCAGCACTGGGAGAAGTGCTAGCGTTTATGTTTATTCCATTTGTTTTACTAGGAATTTACTATATCTTTTTTGATGATGACCGACAATGGTATGAGTTAACGATTGGATTTACAGGAATTTTCTTATCTCATTTACTGAGCGGAGCTATGTGGTCATCTGTTATGGTTGTGATTTGTATTGTGTTTATTCCAAAGATGATTAAAGAACCTAGACGATTATGGAATTTAATTAAAGCAACAGGAATGACGATTTTGTTAGTTAGTTTTTTCCTATTTCCAATGTTTGAACAGTTAATGGACCAAAAACTTAAAATGTCTGAAGATATTGCGTATTATTTAGGTGATTCTGTTTTACCATTAAAGGCTATTTTTTTAGATTCAAAAATTGAAGGTCATCCTAATGAGTGGTTTCCTGGTGGAATTGGATTTTCAGTAATGGGGATTATTGCGATAGGTTTGGCAGCACAGATTCAAGAAATTCCTAAAAAATTATCAGTTGTTGCCTGGGGAAGTGTCATCATTAGTCTTGTTGTATTAGTGATGATGAGTGATATTTTCCCATGGTATGAAGTTTTAAAGTATGCTAAAGTCTTTGAAAGTCTTCAGTTTGTGTGGCGATTATTAATGATAGCAACGTCATTATTAGTTTTAGCTTTTGCTCTTTTTTATTCATATTCAAAGAGCTATGCTAAAGTGTTAGGGATTTTAACGGTAATCCTTAGTGTCATAGTTGGGGTAGAAGCGCAAATTGAAACGTTGAGATATATGACGAAAGTAGATTCAAGTCTTTTAGTTCGCGAGGAGATATCAGAGTATGCAGTTAATGATCGGGATTATCCGGTTGGAAATTCTGAATATGTCCCTTTAAAAACTAATATTATCAATATGTATGGACTTGAAAATCGATATCGTGTAAATCAAGAAATTGAATACAAAACAAAACAAGAGGGGACAACGATTACCATTGAATTCGAAGGGCAGACTCAACCAGACTTACAAGTTGAAGTGCCGCTACTTTATTACAAGGGTTATGGTGCTAAACTAGAGGGTCGATCACTTGAAGTGATATCAGGTAGCAATGGAGCTGTTAGTTTTGTTATTCCAGAAGTTGTAGGAAATGGAATAGTTGTGGTTTCCTATGAAGGAACAACATTACAACATATAACGCTTGGTATTAGTATTATTAGTTTCATTGCTTTTATTTTAATTGTAGGCCGTTCCAAACTTAAAAAAATATAAATCAAAGGGGGCTCCTAAGGGAGATCTCTTTATTTTATTATTAGAGAAGGGAAGTCGAAAGACTTTCCTTTTTCCGTATATAATGTTCAAAAAGTGGAAATATAAGGAGGACTGTTTTTTTAGGAGGCTTGTTTTTTCATGAAGAAATTCAATATAGGTTTGTGGATTTTTTTATTGCTCGCCATTTGTTTAAGTTGTTTTGGATTACTTAACGAAACGATTCCCGGCGGGCATGATTTAATTTTTCATTTATCACGAATCGAAGCTATCTCAAAAGGATTACAATTTGGTGAATTTCCGGTGCGAATTTATCCAGATTACTTTTATGGTTATGGTTACGCAAATGGAATCATGTATCCCGATTTGTTTTTATATCCCGCTGCTTTATTGTGTTTAGTCGGTGTTGATGTTATTTTAGCTTATAAAATCATGATTTTAGTTTATACTGCACTGACTGCCATATTTATATATCGTGCTTTAATTAAAATCACGCATCACGAGTGGGCATCACGACTTGGAATGCTGCTTTATACCGTGTCTTTATATCGCATTGTGGATGTGTGGACACGAGCTGCACTCGGTGAAGTTTTAGCGTTTATGTTTATTCCGTTTATCCTTCTTGGAATTTACTATATCTTTTTTGATGATGAGAGAAAATGGTATGAGCTAACTATTGGATTTAGTGGTGTTTTTTTATCGCATTTACTGAGTGGTTCGATGTGGTGTGAAGTTATGGTGGCGATTTGTTTATTCTCGATTATTAAATTATTTAGACATCGAAAGCGATTATGGAGCTTGATTAAAGCGACTATGATGTCCATCTTATTGGTTAGTTATTGTTTGTTTCCAATGTTTGAGCTGTTAATGAATCAAAAATTTAGGGTATCTGACAACTCAAATTATGATTTGAATTGGTTATTTTCATTAAAGGATGTGTTTTTAACGTATTCGATTAGTGGATCTCCTGATGATTGGTTTCCAGGTGGAGTAGGGATTTCTATTATTGGGATTGTCTTACTCGGCATGTTAGCACAACGTCAAGAAGCCACTCAAAGGCAAAAAAATGTAGCCTGGATAGGAGTTATCATTAGTTTTATGGTATTAATCATGACAAGTCATTTGTTTCCGTGGCATTTTGTTTTGAAATATATCCCGATTTTTGCTCGTCTTCAGTTTCCATGGCGATTATTAATGATTGCGACGTCTTTTTTAACGTTGGCTTTTGCCTTGTTTTACTCGTTATCAAGTCAAATTGGAAAGATTCTAGGTATCATTATTGTAGCGTGGAGTGTGTGGCTTGGGGTTCAAGCTGAGTATGAAACGATTAATTATTATGATCCAATTCTAGTGGATCCTTTAGCGAGAACCGATACCTCATCAAATTCGATTACAGATCGCCATTATACGGTTGGAAATGGGGAGTATATTCCTCTTGAGACAGATAATGATTTGATGATCGAACGTGAGAATCAGTATTTTGTTAATCAGGATATTGATTATGTTGCGAATCAAGTGGGGACGACGATTACGATTAAATTTAGTGGACAAACACAGCCTGATTTAGAGATTAAGGTCCCATTACTTTATTACAAAGGATATGGGGCGAAATTGAATGACGAATCTTTAGAGGTTGGGAGTGGAGACAATGGAGTCGTTCGTGTCATTGTTCGAGATATTGTAGGCGAAGGGATGATTGTGGTTTCATACGAAGGAACGATCCTACAAAAGGTCACTTTGGTTGTGAGTATTTGTAGCCTAATTGGTTTTATAGGCATTATTTTATTTTCAAAATCTAGAAAAAGACATTCTTTTTAATGAAAGAATGTCTTTTTAATGGATGAAATAGTTTGGTGAATGTTTTACCCAAATAGATGGACTGCCAATCTTTAATAAAGTCTTTTTATCACATACTACTTGTAAAGGGTAGTTAGGTAAAGCGAGGTTTTGAATGATGTTATTCTCATCTACAATCTTTTTATTTGCATTTTTGCCCTTCGTTTGGATCGGGTATTTTTTATTAAAACCATTTCGCCGAGTTAGTAATGTCTTTTTATTAATTGTTAGTCTTTTATTCTATGCTTTTGGAGAGCCTATTTTTGTTTGGTTGATGATCACTTCCATCGTCGTTAATTATTTTTTAGGCTTGTGGTCGGAGAAGGTAGAGCACGGATCTAAAGCAGGTAAGTGGCTCATGTTTTGGATGCTTTTATATAACATCGGTATTTTATTTGTCTTTAAGTACTTAGGACCAACGATGATGTTCATTAATACGCAAGGAAATTATCAGTTACCGATTGGAATTTCATTTTTTACGTTTCAAAGTATTTCTTATGTTGTGGATATTTATCGGAAAAATGCTAAGGCCCAGCATAATATTTTAAATGTTGGGTTGTATATTTCATTCTTTCCACAGCTCATAGCAGGACCTATTGTTCGTTATAATACCATTGCTTGGGAAATCGAAAATCGTCGAGAAAATTGGAATGATTTCAGTACGGGAATGAACCGATTTGTGATTGGATTAGCAAAAAAAGTATTGTTATCTAATACGATTGCAATTGTGGCCGATCGTGCGTTTTTACAGGTTAATGATGGATTGTCATTTGTGTTTGCATGGGTAGGCGCTATAGCTTATGGACTTCAGATTTACTATGACTTTAGTGGTTATTCGGATATGGCAATTGGACTCGGGTTGATGCTTGGCTTTCATTTTGATGAGAACTTTAACTTTCCATATATCGCACAATCTGTTTCTGAATTTTGGCGTCGTTGGCATATCTCCCTCGGTCAATGGTTTAGAGATTATGTCTATTTCCCACTCGGAGGTTCCCGTGTTAGTAACCCGGATATATTGATTCGTAATTTATTTGTGGTTTGGTTATTAACTGGTATTTGGCATGGAGCAAAGGAGACCTTTATTGTATGGGGACTTTGGTTTTTTATTTTTATTTTAATTGAGAAGCTATTTCCTTTCATGAAGTGGATGCGAAAAAAAGGTCGAGTTTGGCCAAGAGTTTATACCCTATTGGTCGTATTGTTTGGGTGGGTTTTATTTCGATCGAATAGTATGACCGACGCTTTTTCATACTTTGGTTCCATGCTTAATCCATTAAAATCTCACTTCTTGATTTCACAGGATTTAATGTATCTAAAAGAGTATGGGCTTTTTTTTATGGCGGGATTAATTTTTGCGGTTCCACTAAAACCTATTAAGGGAATGAAGTGGATCTCTCCCATTGCAATGTGGTTATTGTTCATGATTAGTGTTACTTATTTAGTTAAGGGAACGTATAATCCATTTATTTATTTTAATTTTTAGGAGGTGAATAGGATGAAGGTAAAGTCAGTGACGACTAGTATATTGATGGTTTCAATTTTAGGGATGAGTGCACTCAATATCTTTCATCTGATTCAGACACCGAAGGAGGTTGAACTCGATAATCCTACACAACTTGAAACTTACTTTAATGAGAATTTTATTGGGAAGATTCAGTTTGTAGATTTTTATGGAGTGATTCAAAAATGGATGGGAAAAAATGAGGTAGATAATTTTGATGTGATCCGAGATGAACAGGGAAAATTACATTTTTCCTATTTTTCAAAAGGACCTAATGATATGAGTGAGATTAATCAAGAAATGAAAAATTTTAAAAATTATTTGGATTTGTATGCTGTGGATGTAGCATTTATTATGCCACCCGATAAAGTTATTAAGGGTTATACGACCTTTAGTAAAGGATTACCTTATAACTATGCAAATGAGGGGGCAGATGAATTTTTAAGAAAGTTGTCTGAAGATAAGATTGATTACCTCGATTTACGAGAGGATATTTTGCAAAGTGGAATCGAACCGTCTGATTTATTTTTTGATACTGATCACCACTGGACACCAAGGACTGCCTTTTGGGGATTTACACAGGTTGTCTCATTTTTGAATGAGCGATATGGTTTGGTGTTAGATGAAGGTTATACGGACTTAAATCAGTATGAACAGATTAGTTATCCTCAATCATTTCTGGGTTCTTTAGGAAAACGAACCGGTTATGGTTATGCAGGAATGGATGATTTTATAGTCATTAAGCCAATGTTTGAAACGAATTTAACTTATACTTGGGATGGGAATACGGTAACAGCTACATTTGATGAAACCGTTCTTCAAACCCATTGGTTATCTGAGGATCTAGGGATAGAGGCCGACCATTATATGGTTTATTTAGGTGGAAATTATGGAGAAGTAAGGATTAAAAATAATTTATATGAGAATGGTCCTAAAATTTTAATGATTAAAGATTCCTTTATGTTACCATTGGCTGCTTTTTTATCCACAACGGTTGGTGAAATGAAACTCATTGACTTACGTTATTATGAGGGTGGCTCACTGTATGAATTAGTTCCGATGTATCAGCCAGATATTGTTTTAGTTTCAGTCAGTCCTTCAAATTTAGTTCCTGAATTTTTTAACTTTTCGAAAGGAGAGTAACGATGGAAACAAAAAAAATAAGAAGCCATCGAAAGTGGCTGTTATTTTATGTTTTATTTTCAACAGTGTACTTTATTTGGCGAATTTTTTTTACGATTCCGATTGGATACGGATGGTTTTCTATTAGTTGCGGACTTATTTTGTTAATTGTTGAGTTACTAGGGATGAGTGAATGTTTTATTCATTTCTTAAATGTAACTAAACTGATTGTGCCCGTAAAACCGGAAGTGGTAGATAAAGAGCTTTATCCACATGTTGATGTTTATATTGCTACATATAATGAACCCGAGGAACTGTTATATAAAACCATTATAGGATGTAAGAATATGGCGTATCCGGATTTATCAAAGGTTCATATCTATATACTAGATGATGGACATCGTCCGAATGTTAAACAGTTAGCCAAGCATTTAGGTGTACATTATATAAGTAGAGTGGATAATGAACACGCAAAGGCAGGGAATTTAAATCATGCATTAAGCCTTACAACATCCCCTTATGTGGTGACACTAGATGCAGATATGATACCGATGAAGCATTTTTTACTTGAGAGTATTCCATTTTTCATTGAAAATGAGCAAAAACGTCAGTTAGAACGTGAAAGAGGGATTGAAGAAAAGAATTTAAGCCAAAAGCTTGGATTTATTCAGCTTCCGCAGGTGTTTTATAACCCAGACATTTTCCAATATTATTTATTCTCTGAAGATCGGATTCCGAATGAACAGGATTATTTTTATCGAGATATTCAACTTGGAAAAAATGAAAGTAACTCTGTTATTTATGGTGGAAGTAACACCATTTTATCAAGAGAGGCCTTAAATGAAATAGGGGGATTCGTCACAGGAATTATCACCGAAGATATTGCCACGGGGATGTTGATTCAAAGTAAAGGATATCTTTCATATGCGGTAGATTCCATTCAAGCATCTGGATTATCACCACATGATTTAGAGGGGATTTTGAAACAACGTAATCGTTGGGCCCGTGGATGTATTCAAACATTTCGTCGTTACTGTCCATTACTTTTAAAAGGACTAACATGGAAACAACGAATCAACTATACAAATGCGATTTTTTATTGGTATAACTGTTTAAAGCGAATCATTTATTTGTTGGCACCGATTATGTTTACAGTCTTTAATGTGGTCGTTGTCAAAGCAAACTTAATTCAAGTCATTGTTTTTTGGTTGCCAATGTATGTCATGATTAGAATGACACTTCGTCGCTTTTCGGGAAATGTTCGAAGTATTAAGTGGACGAATGTTTATGAAATTATTATGATGCCCTCTTTAATTCCAGCTGTTTTATTAGAGTCAATCGGTTTAAGTATGAAAAAATTTGAAGTTACACGTAAGGATAAACAAGTCGTTCATAAAAATTCTGATATTTTAAAGCTGGCTATTCCTCATTTTATTTTACTAGCATTGACATTCATTGGAATGATCCGTTCATTTTATCATTTGTTTTTAGGCGATGGAAGTGAGTACGTCATTGCTTTATTTTGGTTAGCGACAAATAGTTATGGATTATTAATGGCATTATTCTTTGTTTTAGGTCGCCCTGTCTATCGGATGAGCGATCGATTTAAAATTGAGACGGATGTAACTATTGAAGTGGAACATGAATTAAAATCGTTAAAAACCTATGATATTTCAGAAAAAGGAATTGCTGTACAATCAGATTTTCCATACTTGATTCCAAGTGATCAGATTTATCCGATTAGTTTAACTCGAGAAGACTATCAGGCTTCATTTAAAGGGAAATTAATTCGTGTGGATTCAGATGACACCTATCGGTATGTTTTTGAAGTAAATGAAATATCTGAAGAAAATTATCAGGAATTAATTAAGATTTTATATGATCGTGTCCCGCATTTACCGAGCGAAATTGTGGATAAAAGTATCTATAATGATATTGAACGAAATATTAGATTTCGACGTCAAAAAAATCGTCAGTTTTCAAGAACATTGCCTCGAGTTCATTTGAATTTAGAGGTGGTGAGCACACAAAATGATCACTTGAATATTGAAAATTTTAATTATCATTATCTCTTAGTTAAAGGAAAGCACGGGTTTAATGAAGTTGAAATCCCATTGTTAACTCATCCACAGATTATGTTAAGATGTCAGTTTAAACAAATCATTGAGCGTCAGATTGAAGAACAAGAATTAGAATTTTCACTGTTTGAAATCTTAAATTATCAAGAGATTCCTTTATCAATATGGAATGAAGAAGTGAAAATGTGGTTAACAAAGGTATAGTAAAAGCCCAGGTCATTTTGCCTGGGCTATCTTTTAATGGATAAGTGTTAAAATTTTTGAAAGAGTGTAAAGGAAAAACCAATACATTTATAGCATATGCGAAAAGATGAAAAATAGACCTCAAAGTGCTTTGAAATCTAACTGACAAATTGCGTCAGATAATGAAGGATTTAGTCGTGTAGCTGAGTCTAGATTAAGTGGTAACCATTCGTAGTAGTTATGTTCACTTGAAAGAACTAGATCACCCCCAACTAAATCGCATAGATATAAAACGCCCATAATGAGGTAATCATCATTAACGAACTGCCAGGTGCTTAATACTTTTTTGGGTGAGACAATAAGGTTAGTCTCTTCCTCGATTTCTCGAAGTAATGCTTGCTCAGCACTTTCTTTCATATGTGTTTTTCCACCAGGTAAGTCTAAGAAGTTATTTTTGGCATTGCTTTTGTGTAAAGCTAAAAAATGATGGTCTTTAATGATTAATCCTTTTACTGAAAAATTAATTTGAGTCATGAATCCACATCCTTTCAAGGTGATGTCAAATAACGATTTATTTTCTCATTATATGAGGAATGAAATAAAAAAATTCCAACTTAATGGAAGTTAGGATGCGCATTTTAAGTCGATATCTTTGTGATTATCTCGAGTTGATTTTGCTAAAAGGACTAAAATAGTGTAAAATAAAAAAGATATTATACAGTTAGATAAAAAGGACGTGAAGACATTGGCATTAACGGCTGGAATTGTTGGTTTACCAAACGTCGGGAAATCAACTTTATTCAATGCAATTACTCAAGCTGGAATTGAAGCAGCAAACTATCCGTTCGCAACAATTGACCCAAATGTTGGGGTTGTTGAGGTTCCGGATGAACGTTTAAATAAATTAACGGAATTAGTTAGTCCTAAGAAGACAGTTCCAACAACTTTCGAATTTACAGATATCGCGGGATTAGTACGTGGGGCAAGTAATGGAGAAGGATTAGGAAATAAATTCTTAGCCAATATCCGTGAAGTAGATGCAATCACTCAAGTGGTTCGTTGTTTTGAAGATGGAAATATCATTCACGTAGAAGGTTCAGTAGATCCAGTTCGTGACGTTGAAGTTATTAACTTAGAGTTAATCTTAGCTGATATGGAGCAGGTTGATCGTCGTTTAACTCGTTTAGCAAAACAAGCTAAATCTGGAGATAAAGATGCAAAAGCTGAAGTTGCAGTACTTGAAAAAGTAAAAGAAGGATTCGATCAAGAATTACCTGCACGTGCAATGGATTTATCAGATGACGATAAAGCAGCTATCAAACATTTACAATTATTAACTTTAAAACCAATTTTATATGTTGCTAATGTTGGTGAAGATGATTTAATGGCTGGTGAAGATAACGAATATGTTAAAGCTTTAGTTGAATATGCTGACCGTGAAGGGGCAAAAGTAATTAAAGTTTGTGCTCGTATCGAAGAAGAAATTTCTCAATTAGAGGAAGAAGAAAAAGCAGCATTTTTAGAAGAGTTAGGAATCAAAGAAAGTGGATTAGATCAATTAATTCGCGAAGCTTATGATTTATTAGGATTAGCGACTTACTTTACAGCTGGAGTGCAAGAAGTTCGTGCTTGGACATTCATTAAAGGAATGACAGCTCCACAATGTGCTGGAATTATCCACAGTGATTTCGAACGCGGATTCATTCGTGCCGAAACTGTTTCATTTGATGATTTAGTAAAATATGGTTCTGAGTTAGCGGCACGTGAAGCAGGACGTTACCGTTTAGAAGGAAAATCGTACATCGTACAAGATGGGGATGTTATGTTATTCCGTTTCAATGTTTAGTTAAATCAATTATTTTAGAAGAATTAAGTAAACTTTACTTAATTCTTTTTTTTATACTCAGTTGAAGTCTGTGGGAATTTTGTATGATTTTAAATCGTATTAACAATAATTGTAGAAAAAAGTCGAAAAAATGATATTATTTTTTAGATATTTTAGATAGGTATTTAAAAAGTGAAAGGAGTACTACCAAAATGAAGAAATTATTGAATTTTTTCTCGGTTATGATGATTGCATTTTTAACATTAGCTGGGTGTGGATCAAGTTCGGCAGACTTAAACGAGTTAGTGGTATATTTCGTTCCATCACGTAATGCAGAGGAAATTGAGAAAGCAACAGAACCTTTAGAGGGATTATTAAAAGAAGAGTTAGCAGCTCAAGGATTTGAATTTGAAGATATTAAAATTACAGTTGGAACAAGTTTCGAGGCTGTTGGAGAAGCATTAGCTTCAGGTACAGCTCAAGTTGGATTTATTCCTGGTGGAACTTACGTACTATATGATAATGATGTAGATGTTGCCTTAACAGCAACACGTTTTGGATTAAATCATGATTCTGAAAATCCGGTAGATTGGAATACAGCACCAACCGCAAATACAGAAGACCAAGTTACTTATTATCGTGCGTTAATTATTGCTGGACCATCTGCAAAAGGTCAAGAATTAGCGGCTAAGATTAATAATGGTGAAACATTAACAAAAGAAGATTTAGAATCAGCAGTTTGGGGAGTGCAAGGAAGTACTTCTTCATCAGCAGGATATATTTACCCATCTTTATGGTTACAAGATAACTATGGCATCTCAATATTAGATTTACCAAATAAAGTAGCTTTAGACGGATATGGAACAGCTCTATCACAATTAGCTAATGGTCAAATCGATATTATGGTTACTTATGCAGATGCTCGTCTTGATTTTGAAAATCAATGGGTAAATGACTTTGGTCGTGAATCGTCAATCTGGGAAGAAACAAATGTTATTGGGGTAACAGAAGGAATTTATAATGATACGATTTCAGTAACTAAAGATCCAGTGATGACACCTGAATTAAAAGCAGCCATCCAACAGGCATTTATCAACATTGGAAATACTGAAGTAGGTAAAGAAATTATTTCAATCTATAGCCATAAAGGATACCAAATTGGAACGTCTGAAGATTATGATGGTGCTCGTAAAGCAAACGAATTAGTTCAATCAAATAAATAATCAATCTATTAGAAATGAGTCCTAATTGGGCTCATTTCTTTCATGTAGAAGATAAGGAGAAAGAAGTCGATGATTAAGTTTAATAATGTAAATAAAGTTTATCCAAATGGATTTCATGCGTTAAAAAATATTAATTTAGAGATTGAACAGGGTGAATTTGTTGCAATTATTGGATTATCTGGAGCGGGAAAGTCAACGTTATTACGTACGATTAATCGTATGCATGATATTACAGACGGAGAATTAATTGTAAATGGTGAAAATGTTAATGATTTAAAAGGAAAATCATTACGTAAATTCCGTCGTCATATCGGAATGGTTTTCCAATCATTTAACTTAGTAACTCGTACAACAGTTATCAATAATGTTTTAACATCACGTGTTCCTGATATGCCATTTTATAAATCAATGATTGGTGTCTTTTCAAAAGAGGATAAAGTGATTGCGTTAGAGGCATTAGATAAAGTAGGAATTTTAGATAAGGCCTATGTTCGTGCAGATCAATTATCAGGAGGGCAACAACAACGTGTTGCGTTAGCTCGTACACTTGCCCAAAAACCAGAAATTATTTTAGCAGATGAGCCTGTAGCGGCATTAGATCCAATTACTGCAACTCAAGTTATGGATGATTTTAAACGTATTAATGAAGAAATGAAGATTTCAGTCTTAATTAACATTCACCATGTTGATTTAGCTTTAAAATATGCAACTCGTGTCATTGGAATCAAAGCAGGAGAAATTGTCTATGATGGTCCGTCAAATATGGTAGATAGTGAAATCTTAAAACAAATCTATGGTCGCGAATTAGCAGCTGATGAATTAATGGAGGCTTAAGAATGAAGCGAATGAGAGATTTATTTCAACCCAAAAAAATTACGTTAGATAACGGGAAAGAGATTCAGCCACCTCGTTCAGTCGCACCCTTTATTTTAATTGGATTAGCACTTGCATTATGGGGGGCTGCTACGATTACAGGATTTGATTTTAATGCCTTAATGAGACGTGGAAATCAATTCTTTATTATCTTAAAAGATATGCTATCCCCAGATTGGTCAATTATTGATCAAATTATTCCCCCATTAGTGGAAACGATTAAGATGTCTATTTTAGGTTCAATTATTGGTAGTTTATTAGCATTCCCAGTTGCTATTTTATCTTCTTCAAATATTAATAAATCAAAATGCTCATTATGGATTATGCGATTTATCCTAAGTATTGTTCGTACGATTCCGACCTTAATTATTGCTTTATTTGCAACTTATGTGTTTGGGTTAGGAACATTTGCTGGAACCGTTGCAATTTCTATTTTTACATTTGGTATTGTCGTTAAAATGTTATATGAAAAAATTGAGACAATCGATATGGGACCATTTGAGGCAATGGAAGCTGTTGGAGCTACAAAATTAGAAGCTTTTCAATCTGCTATTACACCTCAAATCTTACCTAACTATTTCTCAATGTGCTTATATACGTTAGAAATTAATGTTCGTGCTGCCACTATTTTAGGATATGTTGGGGCAGGTGGGATTGGATTATTATTAAAAGAAAAATTAGGATGGCGTCAATATGATCAAGTTGGAATGATATTATTATTGTTATTTGTGACTATTATCGTGATTGAAAATATTAGTCGTTATATCCGAGAAAGGTTGGGGTAATATGCAATTAACTATTGATCAACAATTAAGAAAAGAACCAAATCGATGGATTCATAAATCCCTAACCATCGCTTTTATTTTCGTTATCATTGCATGGGCGATGGGGACGATAACTTTTACAGGGATTAAAGAAAATGGATTTACAATCATGTCTAATATTGTGAGCTCATTATTTCAGCCTGATGTTGATTTCTTATTTGATTTTAAATTAGGAGTACCGGCCTTATTACTAGAAACTATCGCCATCGCTTTTGTCGGAACAATTATTGGAGCCATTTTAGCTTTACCATTAGCGTTCTTAGCAGCTCGTAATATTGCACCAAAATGGGTTAATTTTATTGCTCTTACTTTTATTGCTGCAATTCGTACATTCCCAGCCTTTGTTTATGGGTTAATGTTTCTTCGTGTAACAGGACCAGGAGCTTTCGCTGGTGTTTTAACCGTATCTGTTGTTTCGATTGGTATGATTTCAAAGTTATATATTGAGGCGATTGAAGATTTAGATAAGCGAATATTAGAATCATTAGATGCCGCAGGATGCAATACTTTTGAGAAAATTCGTTATGGCATTTTACCTCAGTTATTTACTGATTTCGCTTCAACGGTTATCTATCGTTTTGAAATCAATATTAAGGATGCTTCTACTTTAGGATTAGTTGGGGCAGGTGGAATTGGTGCACCATTAATTTTTGCGATGAACGATTTTAACTGGTCAAAAGCAGGAGCTATTTTACTTGGGATTATTATTTTAGTTTTAATTGTTGAAACTATTTCTACTAAGTTACGTACGAAATTAGCACGTGGTTAAATTTTATAATGATTGAATAAGGTTTAAGTTATATAACCATAATAAATTTGAATCATCATCTAGTACATTGTATAATTGCAACTAGAATTAGGTGATGATTTTAACAAATAGGCACGTTTTAAACGTGCTTATTTTTATTTGTGAAATGGTGAGTCTAGTTTTTTTTGACTTGCCATAGTACGACACACTGTGCTATAATATATGACTGTGAGTAATTGAAGATTACTCCTTGCTCGGTAAGAGCCGTCTAGACCAAGAGGAGGTGCACTATAATGAGAAAATACGAAATTATGTACATCGTTCGTCCTAACTTAGAAGAAGAAGGACGCAAAGCTGTTATTGAAGGATTCAACACTATGTTCACTAACATGGGAGCTGAAATCGTTGAAATGAAAGAATGGGGTATGCGTGATTTAGCATATGCTATCGAAGATTTCACTAAAGGTTACTATGTAGTATTAACTGTTAACTCTTCAATCGAAGCTAAAAACGAATTCGATCGTTTAGCTGGAATCAGCGAAGATGTTATCCGTTACATCGCTATTAAAGAAGAAGAATAATATTAATCAGTACTAAGTGAGGGTGAGATAAATGATTAATCGCGTAGTCTTAGTAGGGCGATTAACTCGTGATCCTGAGTTAAAGTATACCACTAATGGTATTGCTAACTTGAGATTTAGCATCGCGGTTAATCGTACTTTCACTAGTCAAAATGGAGAACGCCAAGCAGATTTTATCAACTGTGTTGCATGGCGTAACCAAGCTGAGAATATGGCGAAGTTTTTACGTAAAGGATCTCTTATCGGAGTGGAAGGACGTATTGAAACTGGTAGCTATCAAGCTCAGGATGGATCAACTCGCTATACAACAGACGTTGTTTGCGATAGCGTGCAGTTCTTAGAACCACGCTCTGCATCTGCTGATCGTGGAAGCTTTGGTTCTCAGCCATCACAAGACTTTGGTGGATTCGGTGGAGGATATGGTGGTGCGCCATCATTCCCATCACAACAATCTTCCAATGCTTTTGGTGGAAACCCATTTGGAGGAGCTCCAAGTCCAGATCAAAACTTTGGCAATTCATCACCTTCGTTCAATAATGGACCTGATTTCAGTTCTACTATTAACATTTCAGATGATGATCTACCATTTTAATTTTTAAATAAAGAATAAAATAAATACTTTTGTTTATGAATAGGAGGAACTAACATGGCTCAATTCCGTCGTGGAGGACGTCGTCGTCGTAAAGTTTGTTATTTCACTACAAACAAAATTACGAAAATCGACTATAAAGATGTAGATTTATTAAAACGTTTCGTATCTGATCGTGGAAAAATCTTACCTCGTCGTGTAACAGGAACAAGCGCTAAATATCAACGTGAATTAACAGTTGCTATTAAACGTGCTCGTCACATGGCATTATTACCATTCTCTGCTGAATAGTAATGGTTTAAAAAGTGGCGCAATTTAAGCGCCATTTTTTTTCAGAACATATACACACACAAACAAACCTTTATTGTCCACTAGGTGATGTAAAAGAAACAACCTGTTTCTTCTAGTGGCATCTCAAATGAGATATTTGCATCAGGGCCCAAAAACTTAATATTCTTAAGTTTAAAGACTGTCTCTTAATAGGAGGCAGTCTTTTTTTGTTAGATGAACTCGCGATTTTATCGCGTTAGTTCATCTATATGCCGAGCGAAGAGAGGCGATTCCGCGGATGATAGGTGAGGCGTAAGCCGAACCCATATTGAAAGAAGATGTCTGTATTAAATGAAATTCGGGTTAGCGGAGTTATTGTTAGCCCAGCTTGTTTCACAGAGTGAAAGTTAGCGGGACATAACAATTAATAGTCGAGGCATAACCAAAGGTGATATTAAAAGAGTGCATCTGTATTAAGTGAGTAGCGTCTTAGTTAGGGTAGATAGGTTAAAGGTGTGGATTTGTTATTGTGAATAAAGAAAAGAACATCATCTATGTTTTAGATGATGTTCTTTTTGTTTTATTTTTCTTCTTCTTTTTCTGTTTCTTTATTTGCTACTTCTTGGATTGGTTCATATTTCATCGTTGAACGATCTAATAAGTAAGTGTCTGTACAGCAACTCATATCTTCACATAAGTGAGCATCGCTTAATAAACTTAATGGATTATATTTTTTCTCTGACATACAAAAACCCTCCTAGAATATTTAAATTTTAAACGTTATTACCTTTTTATTATACATCATAATGTTGCTTAGCGTTATTATTTTTATAAAAATAAATAATAAAGACTCCCTATAAAGGGAGCCTTATCTATTATTAGAAAAATGTTAGTTATTAAGTGAAATATAGGGATGATAGGTGTAGGAATATTACGTGGAATAATGTTTTGATAAAGGGATCTTCTTATTATTTAAGTTAGGTTAGGATGTGTAGGTAAATAGTAAGAAGAAGGTTTATTTTTAAAAAATTAATCTAAAAGCTTGAATCAATATGTGTGGAATAGGATGACCGTTAGGATGAAAGGAGAGAGTGTTTTTTTATACATTTATAACTGAGCGATTGGAGTGAAAGGGTGTAGTTGGAGTAGTAGGGTTAGTGGTACGTTTGGAGTATGATTATGTTTAGAATGTATTTATTAGATGGTGGTAGTTTTAGAATGATGTGTAGATATAAAGAGTTTTTTTTTGAATGTTGCAATGTGTTAGTTAGATGATGTTAGATTTAATGCTACGGAGTTATTGTGAGTGGTAAAGTTGAGTTTAAAATAGTTGTTTCGAATGGGTCGATGCTTGTTTTGACGTTATGATGAATATGATGGAATTCTTTTTGTGTAATGTTTTTATTAATAGGACTATGTTGTTTTGATGATTGGTAGATGGATTAGGACTAGTAAGCAATTTTTTTGTTGGATGAATGGATGGATGATGTTAGGAGATGGAAGCTATTTTTTGGTAGGTGTTTTACTGCAATGATGGGATTTTTTTAGAATAGTTATTTTAATGTTTGGGGATGTGTATTGGAGGATCTATCAAAGTTAGTTTAGGAAGTAGTGATAAATGAGTTGGGACAAATTTATAATGATGTTAAAAGGATGTTAGTGAATGGGATGGTATAGTGGATGGAATTTTAAAAGATGTTAGAATGAAAGGTATTAGATGTAGTGGAGGTAATGCTAGGAGCTTAGTGGATGTATAGGGGGGATGCGATTAATTAATGGTGGTGTGATGATTGAAAATTAAATGGTGCTTAAAAAAATGTAGTGGATGGTGTGTAGTGGGATTTGTATGAAGGATGGAATTTGAAAGGATATTAGAATGAAAGGTATTAGATGTAGTGGATGTGATACTAGGAGTTTGGGATGATGAATAGGTGGAGTGTGAGTGAGTAATGAAGGGTGGTGTGATGATTGGAAATTAAATGGTGCTTAAAATGGTGTAGTGGATGGAGGTTAAGAATGTATATGAATAAATAGTGTGGAGTTGATAATTTGATATGAATGAGTTTAGTGAAACTATAGTGCAATGAGACAAACTTTTAGAATATTGAAGGTTGATGAGAACTAAGCGCGATAGTTTTTAAAAGACTGTAGTTTAGTTGAAAGGAAAGATGTTAAAGGAATTTTTTGAATGAAAGGATATAGGGTTTGGAATGGATGGAGGTTAAGTAATTAGTAAGATGTCGCACTTAAAGTTAAGTAATGGATAGGAATATATTTGTTAATAAAATTATTTGAGGTACTAGCGACACTTTGTTCTTCATCAATAAATCACTAGGCTTAATATTAAGATTCGAGTTGATAGGGTGCATCAAATATTTTGCTGATGGCTATTGTTATAAGAATTAGTGTAGTGCTTCGATGATTGCTATTCTAGTGGTGTGATAAGTTGTTTTCTTGTTTTCTAACTCCTTATCACAATAATAGTTTATTCTAGAGCATCTTTTTTGCATGAGCAAAAGGAATAGTTCTCTATATTTTTTTAAAAAAGTGTGTATTATTTTTAAAGTGCTTGATTTATCGGTAAAAAGGCCATAATAGGAGTAACGTATTTTTATAATTCTTAAAATTTGGGTTATGTGGTATAATACTCATGATAGCCAACGTTTAGAAGGGGGTCTTTTGATGAAGACAAAGTCGCTAGTAAATGCAGCGATGATGATGGCCATTTACTTAGTTTTTTTTATTTTATATAATGTCGGAATTTTACCAAGTATCATGACACTTCTGTTACCTATTCCCCTCATTATCTATAGCGTGGTTAGTCAGAAGGTGTCTGATATTCTATTATTGTTGCTTGGATGTACGATTGGAACGTACTTGATTGGATCTGTTTATGGTTTAATGACAACGCTTCTTTATGGTATAACAGGTGCTCTTTTAGGAATTGGAATTGTTAAAAAGTGGCCTTATTGGAATCGTATTTTGAATGCATCAATTGTGTTTGTTGTAGTTATGCCATTAATCACTTATGTCTTAACCAAATTAAGCATTTCGGAAATGTTTTTACAGACGATGAATGAGATGTTTAGTGTTTTTGATCAAGTTGGAAGTGTGATGCCTGAAGGAAGTATGGAGCAATTGACTTCGATGCAAGAGATGATGCAGACGGTTATTCCAATGGTAATGCCAACGTTGCTGTTAATTATGGGTGCAATTCAAGCTTTTTTAAGCGACAAGGTTTCGACTCTTGTGTTAAAACGCATGCATCTTCAAACTCCAGTTTCACAGCCTATTTCTGAGTTTCAACTTGGAGCAAAGCTTGCTATTTTATTGATTATTTCACAGTTTGCGATGGCTTTTGTTAGAAATAGTGGTGTGACAGTTGTTTTATTAAACGTGGTAATGCTTTTAAACACTTTATTTATGATTCAAGGAATTATTGTGGCTATTCAGTTCTTTAAATCAAGAAATCAAAAAGGTTTAGGCATTATGGTTGTTGTATTCGCCATTTTATCAAACTTAGTTATGTTTGTTTCATTGATTGGAATGATGGATGCATTGTTTGATTATCGAAAACGTTTTGAGATAAAAGGGGTATAGTGAAAGGTGGTGTATCGATAGTGAAGAAGGTTCGGAAATGGTTGGATGAATATCAAGAACACCTTGGCTATATTACTGTATCGAGCTTATTTATTCTTGTTTCAGGAGTTTATGCTTATTTTCAGTCAGATGTGATTTCACTAATCATCTTCTTGTACTTTGTAGGAGACGCTATCTATAAGATTAATGCGTATTATCATTATAAGTTAGATACTAAAAAGCGAATTGAAGCAGTTAGCTATCGTGTGAAGCATGCAGGTGAGATTGTTTTTAATGAATTACCAATTGGAGTTTTATTATATGATGAAGCTCATGAAGTGGTCTGGTTTAATGGTTTTGCAAAACAAATTTTCGGTGCAGATTTACATGATCTTCCTTTACAAACGATGAGTGAAGCTTTGTATGATAAGGTTTTAGGGGAGAGCGCTGTTTTTGAAATTACGGTTAAAGATAAAACATATTTAGTAGAACATCATCGTGATGAGCGCTTGTTATATTTAACGGATAATACACCGTTCACAGATCTTTGTAAGAAGTATGTGAATGAACAACCGGTTATTGGGGTACTCATTATGGATAATTACGATGAAGTTATCCATAATTTAAAAGAGCAAGAAAAAAGTGAATTTTATGGAAAAATAGTTTCTATTATTATGCAGTGGGCTGAAGAAAATAATATTTATATTCGAACAGTTTCAAGTGACCGTTTTGTGATGATGATGTCTTTTGAAGTGTTGCAGAAATTGCGTGATAAGAAGTTTGCTATTTTAGATAAGGTTCGTGAAGCGGCAAAAGAAAAAGAGATGTTGTTAACTATTAGTATTGGCTTAGCAACAGGCTATGAAAGTTTTGCTGAGCTTGGTCAGCGTGCGAATTATATGCTAGATTTAGCCTTAAGTCGTGGTGGTGATCAGGTTGCTATTAAAATTGCAAGTGACGATAAGTTCTTATTCTATGGTGGAAAAACAAATCCAGTTGAAAAACGTAATCGTGTAAGAGCGCGTGTTAATGCACAAGCTTATGAACGTTTGGTTCGTGATAGTGAACGTGTGATTATTATGGGACATCGTTATCCAGATGTCGATGCAATTGGAGCAAGTATTGGATTGCTTCGTATGAGCATTGCCTCGAAACGAGAAGCGTATATTGTTTTAAAAGAAGAAGAATTAGATAAAACAGCTAAAAATTTCGTCGCTGCCATTATGCAAGATGAGAAGTTAAGGCCTTATTTTATTTCATCTGAGATGGGGCTAGAGTTAATGACGAAAAATACGTTACTTGTTGTTGCCGATACGCAAGATCCAAAAATGGTAATTGAACCATTACTTTTACAACGTGCGAAGAAAATTGCGGTATTCGACCATCATCGTAGAGGGGTCGATGTGATTGAATCTGTGCTCTCGTTTGCAGAACCATACGCATCTTCAACTGTTGAATTAGTAGTGGATATGTTTGATTATTACTCGCAAAAAATTAAGATGTCGTCGCTTGAAGCATCGATTATGCTTGCGGGAATTATTGTAGATACAAGACGTTTTTCATATCATACGGGACGTCGAACTTATGAAACGGCTGCGATTTTAAAACAAAAAGGGGCAGAGGAGAAGTTAGTACAACAGCTTCTACGTACGCCGCTTGAAAATTATTATAGTAAAGCGCATTTAATCGAACGTGCGGAGATTTTCAAAGATGTGTTTATTATCGCGCCAGCAGATGATGAGATGGTACTTGAAAAAGTTCAAATTGCTCAGACTGCAGATGAGTTATTAAATGTTCAAAATATTAAGGCATCATTTGTGATTTCGCGTATTGATGATCAACATATTGGAATTAGTGCGAGATCACTTGGAGATATTAATGTTCAACTCTTGATGGAACAATTAGGTGGCGGTGGCCATTTAAATAATGCAGCAACTCAGATTAAAGGGATTAATACTCAAGAAGCTGTGTTGATGTTAAAAGATGCAATTGAAAAAGAATTAGAAGAAAGTGGTGACTAGGCATGAAAGTAATTATGTTAGTTGATGTTAAAGGTAAAGGTAAACGTGGAGAAGTTAAAGATTTCCCTAATGGGTTTGCAAACTTTTTAATTAAAAATAAACAAGCTGTTGATGCTACACCAGCAAATATGAATAAATTAAAGCAACAACAAGCTGAAGAAGAAAAACAGGCTGAATTAAGATTAGAAGAGGCGAAAGCTTTAAAAGCGGATCTTGAACAAAAAACAGTTATTGTTAAAGTAAAAGCTGGAGATAACGGACGTGTATTTGGATCTGTTAGTACTAAAGCAATTGCAGAAGAATTTGAAAAACAATTTAAAATTAAATTAGATAAACGTAAAATGGATTTAGAGGAACCAATTCGTGGTTTAGGAATGGCACGAGTTCCAATTCACTTACACCCAGAAGTAACAGCAACAATTAATGTTCAAATCAAAGAAAAATAATTAGAAGATGAAGGTTGGTCACGTCTATGCTAGAAACGCAAAACCGACACATGCCACATAGCACTGATGCTGAGCAAGCGATTCTTGGTGCGATGTTACTTGATGAAAAGGTATGTGAGGATGTAAAGTTAAAGTTACAGCCCGATGATTTTTATCATCATCGTCATCGCATTATTTATGAAGCGATGTTAACGTTGCTTGAGCAAAATAAAGGGGTCGATGTAACAACTGTTACGGCTTTTTTACAGGATCATAAGCGTATTTCAGAAATTGGTGGCGTTGAGTATATCTTAACCATTTATGAGAGTGTCGCAACGACTGCTCATACCGAGCATTATATCGATATGGTTCTTGAAAAGTCGATTTCACGTTTAATTATTAATCGAGCCCAAGAATTAATTGAACAAGGTTATAGTCCTGAGACATCGACTCAGGATTTAATCGATGCAGCAGAACAAAAGTTTTCAGGTCTTTCTCGTTTGAATCAAGGGTCTGATTTTAAAGAGATTAATAATGTCTTAGTCGATTTTATTAAAAATGTTGAAAAGTTATCACAATCAACTGGAGAGGTAACGGGGTTAACAACCGGATATACGGCCTTAGATGATATTACATCAGGATTACAAAATAATGACCTAATTATTGTAGCAGCACGTCCGGCGATGGGGAAAACAGCCTTCGCCTTAAATGTTGCACAAAATGTGGCAAAATTAAATAATGTAAATGTCGCTATCTTCAGTTTGGAGATGGGGGCCGACCAGTTAGTTTCTCGTCTTGTCAGTGCTGAGGGACGAATTGAGGCACACCGTTTGAAAACGGGGAACTTAGAAGGTGCTGACTGGCGCTCATTAAAAATCGCCACTGATGTATTAGGTGGTCTTGGAATTTATATTGATGATACACCTGGTATCAGAGTTGGGGAGTTACGCGCTAAATGTCGTCAACTACATCAACAAAAAGGTCTTGGATTAGTCCTTATTGACTACCTACAGTTATTATCGGGAAGTAAATCTAATGGTGGGAACCGCCAACAAGAGGTATCGGAAATCTCGCGTATGTTAAAAGAGATGGCCCGTGAATTGAAAATTCCGGTTATCGCTTTATCACAGTTATCACGTCAGGTTGAAAGTCGTGAAGATAAACGACCAATGATGTCTGACTTACGTGAATCGGGAAGTATCGAGCAGGATGCCGATATCGTAACCTTCTTATACCGTGAAGATTATTATAAAAAGGATCCTGAAACGAATGATAATATCGTCGAAGTCATTTTCGCTAAACACCGTAACGGTGCTGTCGGAACAATTAAATTAGCATTCCGAAAAGAAATCAGCCGCTTCGAAAATCTAGCCTTTGTACCAGAAGGAGCAAGTGTCCCAGACTTGTAATATAACCTTGTTTAAAGATATGGATTAAATATAGATACTATGAAGTTAGAGTTTTTTAACTCTGACTTTTATTTGTAAATAAAAACGTTGTACATTTATAACACATTTTGACGATAGCAAAGACTTATATTATAATTAGGAATGGATAATTATATAATTCTAGATAAGTTTTGTGCAGTTGAAAACTTTTGGCTGGACTATAGGATGTCTTGGCACCAAAAAGATTTAGCAACTAAGGCTGATGTTTTATGGCTAGAAAACATTTTTGTTTATATATAGAGGAGGATTCAACTTATGTTTGAACGTTTAGAGGCAATCTTAGAGCGTTATGAAAAAATTAATGAGATGATGGCAGATCCTGCAATCGTTACTGATATTAAAAAATTAACTGAGTTATCAAAAGAACAACGTGGTCTTGAAGAGACAGTTAATGTGTATACTGAATATAAAAATATTGCAAGTTCTATTGAAGATTTAAAAGAAATGGCTAAAGATTCTGATCCAGAAATCAGTGAAATGGCTGAAATGGAATTAGAGGAATTAAAACCTCGTTTACCAGAGCTTGAGCAACAATTAGAAATTTTATTAATTCCTAAAGATCCAAATGATGAGAAAAACGTTATCGTTGAAATTCGTGGAGCAGCAGGTGGAGATGAAGCAAATATTTTCGCTTCAGACTTATACCGTATGTATACGAAGTATGCTGAGTTAAAAGGATGGAAAATTCAAGTTATGAACGTTGACTATTCTGAATCAGGAGGGATGTCACAAGTTGAGTTTATGATTTCAGGTGAAAGTGTGTTCTCTCACATGAAGTATGAATCAGGAGCTCATCGTGTACAACGTGTTCCTGCAACTGAATCTCAAGGACGTATCCACACATCTACAGCAACTGTATTAGTTATGCCAGAAGCAGAAGATGTAGATATTGAAGTAAGTATGAATGATATCCGTGTTGATACATTCTGTTCATCAGGACCTGGTGGTCAGTCTGTAAATACAACGAAATCTGCAGTACGTTTAACTCACGTTCCAACTGGAATCGTTGTATCATGTCAGGATGGAAAATCTCAGCATGAAAATAAGGCGAATGCATTAAAAGTATTAAAAGCTCGTATTTATGATTCAATTTTACAAGAGCGTTTAGAAGCTGAAGGTGAAGAGCGTCGTTCAAAAATTGGTACTGGAGAACGTTCAGAAAAAATCCGTACATATAACTATCCACAAAACCGTGTAACAGATCACCGTATTGGATTTACTATTCAACAGTTAGATCGCGTTATGGAAGGTAAATTAGAACCAGTTATTGAAGCGTTAATTACGGAAGAACAAAAACGTAAATTAGCTCATCAAGAATAGTTTTTATATATAAAAGGGTACTCTAGGTTTAAAGTACCCTTTTATTTTGACATAATAAAAAGCGCCCGGGGGAGGGGCGCTTTTTTAATTAGGAGAGAAACTGTAGAGGGGGGAGACTCTACAGTATTCAAGTGATAAGAATTCACTGGGGGGAGTGAATTCTTATCTATCCCTCGAACCTCTTTGGGGGAAAAGAGGGAAGCTCGGAAAAAGTCTTTGCTTTCACGAGGGAGTTTAAAGTATTAAAATACTTTGGGAGAGAATTATAAGGAGAGAGTATGAAAAATAAAACTTTAAAAATTGGGGAGAGAAATGAGTAATGAAATAAAGTTTTATATGGGGGGAAGAGTATACCCGTAAGTTTCTCGTCTTACGGACAATTATAGTATGAACCTATACTGTGAATTTTAAACGTATATTGTGTAAAAAAAATAAGTTTTTTTAAGATATTTTTTTAGTAATTCTAAAATATGGTTCCAATAATGCTTAAATACTGCATTTATTGCTGCATCTAATATAATATATGTTAGGCGAATGAAATGGTGATGGCCAGGATAAAGATTTTAGAGAAATGAAGAGAATAATATTTTAAAAGATATAGAGTTATTTATACACAAGGCTATTTGAATAAAGAAGTGAATAAATATAGAGAAAATAGTGCGTATTGATAGAGAATGTCGATCTGATTAATCAGGATGTTTTGAATTGGGATAAATAAATGATTTGCATGTTTATAGAATTTAGAGTAAAATGGGATTGATTTTAAGAAGACGGTGATAAAAATGAAAACAATGCGCGAATTGTTAAAGTGGGCTGAAGATTATGCCCTTGAAAATGGAAAAGAAGATTCAGCTGTTAAATTATTATTAATGCATGTAACTGGGAAAGAGAGTTACGAAATTTTAGCTGATATGAATATGGAAGTGCCACAAGAACAAGTTGAAGAATTTGAACGTAGTGTTAAAACGTATGTGGAGCAAAATATCCCTGTGCAACACATTATGGGCTATGAAACGTTCTTTGGTCATAAATTTATCGTAAATGATGACGTATTAATTCCTCGTTTTGAAACGGAAGAGTTAGTAGCTAATGTTTTATCAACATATGATGATGTGTTTGATGGGGCAGCAGTTAAACTCGTTGATGTTGGAACAGGTAGTGGTGCAATTGGTGTTACTTTAGCGGTTGAAGAGCCAAATATGGAAGTGACAGTAACTGAGCTTTCTGAGGCAGCTTTAGAAGTGGCAAAGAAAAATGCTGCTAATTTAGGAGCTAATGTGACGTTCTATCAAGGGGATATGTTACAACCTTTAATTGAACGTGGATTAAAGTTTGATATTTTAGTTTCAAATCCTCCATATATTCCATTAACTGAAGATGTGGATCCACTTGTGAAAGATAATGAACCACACTTAGCTTTATTTGGTGGAGAAGATGGATTAAAATTCTATCGTCAAATTTTAAAAGATGCTCATAAAGTGGTAAATGAGAAAAATATTATTGCATTTGAGCATGCTTATAATCACAAAGAAGCCATGGCCGAACTTGTGAAACAACACTTCCCAAATGCAGAATTTGAAACATTAAAAGACCTAAACGGAAAAGACCGTATGACAATTATTATAAATAAGTAGGGGGGACCCAGGCTAGCGAAGCTAGATTTCCTCAATCACTGGGGAGATATAAAGTAAGAGATTGAACCTCGTTTAAGATGAAAGCGAGCGAAGAGAGCTCTTAGCTTTCCTCCGCTAGTGGGCGGGGGTGAACCTTGCTTAAGATGAAATAAATCAAATGTTCTCTTAGTTATTATTAGCAAAGAGAGAATACTATCTTTAATTATGATGATAGAGTAAGTAATGTATAGAATGGGGATGTCTTTAGACATCCTCCTTTTTGTAGGAGGAATATGAATGATTTTTAAAAAGGAACAGCTATCTGAAATAATAGGACAACTTCATGAAGATGATGTCATTGTTTTTCCAACTGATACGGTGTATGGAATTGGGGCTAATATTCATTCTCCCATTGCTTTGAATAAGATTTTTGAGGTGAAGAATCGTCCGACAGATAAGTCACTGATTATTTTATGTGCGAATGTTATGCAGATGGAGGAGATTGTTGGACCACTAGATCAACAGGTTAAGGTGCTTGTGGATAATTTTTTACCTGGAGGATTGACGCTAATATTGAATACAAAGTTGGAGTTAGCAGATGAGATTACACGTGGAAAATCGACAATTGGATTACGTATTCCAAATCATCCAGTGGCTCTTGAATTGCTAGAGAAGGTCGGGCCCTTAGCTACAACGAGTGCTAATATTTCTGGAGAACCTAGTCCGACAATGATAGAAACTTCGAATCCAGTTATCTCTCGTGTGAAGTTTGTTATTGATGATGGAGAGACGATGGAGAAAGTACCATCTACTATTTTAGATTGCACGCAAAGTGAGATAGTTATTTTACGCCAAGGTGCTATTTCAGAAGAAGAAATAAAAAAAGTTTTAAAAAAATAAAGTTAGATGTATAATTTTAAAAAAATCATCCATACTGAGTTATCAGCGAAAGGGATGGTGTTTGAGATGACAAACAAAACAAAAATTATCGTAGCAATAACTTTAATTATGATGGTAGTAGTATACCAAATAGGAAAAACTGAAACAAAAACAACATATGCAGAGGAAACTGTGACAGTGAATGATACAGCAATTAGAATTCGTATTATTCCTAATTCAAATAAATATGAAGATCAACAAGCTAAGAAAATGGTTCGATTTGCTATTGATGAATATTTAGCAAACAATAAAACATATTTTGAAACGATTGATTCAACTCGACAATTTATTGTTGAAAATATTGGTGAGATTGAAAAAACAGTAGCTTATGTTTTAGATACTATCAATTATGATGAAGAGTTCGAGGTTTCATATGGTGCACATTTATTTCCGGAAAAACAATACAACGGAGCAACTTATGATGCAGGTTACTATGAAAGTTTAGTTATTACAATCGGTGATGGTCTTGGTAACAATTGGTGGTGTTTTATGAATCCTGATCTTTGTTTAGGTCCAAGTGCAACTAAAGCTGAGGAATCAGACGATCATTGGAATGCTCAATATACAGCAATGGAGACAACACAAGAGGCATTTCAAACTAAACAATTTAAATCATATTTTGGTGAAGTGTTTGAAACTCTTTTTGGTGGTCGTGACACTAAAGTAAATGAGAATACTTATGCAAAGGTAGATCAATCAGCAAAAGCAAATTGGTATTTATATGAGGATGAATATTAAAATATTCTTTGCTTATAAAAACAAACACTCCCATTCAACTCCTTTTATCTAGTTAAGAATAATGAAGCAGCAATTGCTTTGTTATTCTTTTTTGTTATTTAAGTATTTTATTAATAATTTAGCTAGATAGCGAATATAGATTTAGATATATAACTGTGATTAATTTTCTCTATATCAGTCTGCTAAGTTTTGTACATTAGTTGATTGCCCTATTAATAGAAGGTCATTTTATTTGAAAATAATAGGCGACCCGTCTAGTTAGTGTTTATATCATCAATCGAGTCTAATTCGAAAGTGTGTAAAACATTTCTGTAGATATATAGAAAGAAACTTTTATCGGGATTATAGTTGGACTTGATTATCAAGTATCTGAATAACTAAGACCAACTTTCATTATCCAGGTTATGAATCGTTATGTATATAGGAGGGGGAGTAGATTATGGCAAGTGTGAAACGTTATACAAGTGAAGATTATGATTTAGTATGTGAATTTGTAAAAAGAGCATCAGGGATTGAAACAGTAAATGAAGAAATTATCGCCCATTCTGTTTTAATTAAGAATGACGAAGAGGTGACTGGGATGGTATCCTATGAAAAGTTTGATGGATTAGGGATTATTCGTTATTTCATTTATAATCATCAAATTAATCCCGATTTATTAGTTAATATGTTTTTTGAATTGTACGCTAGTGCTAAGGCAGCGGGAATTAATCAACTGATTTCAATGGCTAATCAACCATATGCTTACCAGTTGTTTGAATTACTAGGATTTATTGAGGTGAAGAAACCAACTAATTTAGGGGAATCAGATTTATTTAAAGATGATCAGATGCGTGTTATGAGTATTAAATTTTAGATAAATGGAAATGATTAGATAAAAATGGAAGATAAAAGTGGGAAAATTTTGAAGGATAGTTTTATTTATCACCTAAATTTTATGATATAATAAAATGGATGTGATTTTGACAGGTAAGAAGGAGTGTATATTCATGAAAGTAGCTATTGCATGTGATCATGGTGGATTTGCGTTAAAACAAGAAATTTTAGCTTTATTAAACGATATGAATGTACAATATGAGGACTTTGGAAGTTATAATGATTGTGCGGTAGATTATCCAGATTACGCGTTTAAAGTATCAGAAGCTGTTGCAGCTAAAGAATTTGATCGTGGAATCTTAATTTGTGGTACTGGAATCGGAATTAGTATTGCAGCGAATAAAGTTAAGGGAATTCGTTGTGCATTAGTTCATGATTTATTTTCTGCAAAAGCAACTCGCGAACATAACGATTCAAATGTTTTAGCAATGGGAGGACGTGTCATTGGTCCGGGGCTTGCTCGTGAAATCGTTTCTGTATGGTTAACAACGGAATTTATGGGTGCACACCATACTGCACGTATTGAGAAAATATCAAAATATGAAAACGCTTATGAAATCCTGAAATAGGATTTCTTTTTTTGTTAAACATATAAATAGTAAGATTCGTTCAAACTGATAGAGTGTGTACAATAGATAATGTTGTTGAAAAAAATGATAAACGTAAAAATTTTGTAGAAACATGTAAATGTATTCACGATTTATACTATTTATTGATTGAAATGATAGTTAAAAAGTTGTAGAATTACTAAATGAATTATGAAAAATTATAGAAAAAAAAGAGGTGACCGACGTGATTAAAGTTAATATTTTAGATCATCCGTTAATTCAACATAAGCTAACACAAATCCGACAAAAGGAAACATCGACAACTCAATTTCGCCAAATGATTAATGAAATCGGTGGATTAATGGTTTATGAAATTACGCGTGATTTACCATTAGAACAAATCGAAATTCAAACACCAGTTGCAACAACTAAGGCTAATGTTATTGCAGGTAAAAAAATGGTTGTTGTACCAATTTTACGTGCTGGTCTTGGAATGGTTGACGGTATCTTACAAATGATTCCATCTGCTCGTATTGGACATATTGGAATTTTCCGTGATGAAGAGACATTACAACCAGTTGAGTATTTCGCAAAGTTCCCAGATGGACTTGATCAACGTGATATTTTCATTGTTGACCCGATGTTAGCAACAGGGGGATCTGCTATTGCAGCAATCAATTCAATTAAAAAACGCGGAGCTAAAAATATTAAACTTGTTTGTTTAGTTGGTGCACCTGAAGGAGTTAAAGCAGTTAATGAAGCTCACCCAGATGTAACAATTTACTTAGCATCTTTAGATGAGAAATTGAACGAAAAAGGTTACATTGTACCTGGTCTTGGAGATGCAGGAGACCGAATTTTCGGAACGAAATAAATGAGTGGATCACCTAAAGTTGTAAAAGCCATGAAGTGGATGACGCTTATGTCACAGGTTGGAATTACGATGGTAGCTAATATTATGGTTGGTTTATTTATCGGTAAATATCTTGACCAGTGGTTGCATACATCTCCGTTATTTTTATTATTATTTATCTTTATCGGGTTCTTCAGCGGCATTAAAAGTGTTTATCTGTTAATAATTAAAATAGATAAGAGGGATAAGTCTTGAGTCAATTACAGAATGATCCAATTAGAGTCGTACCTAAAAGAGTTATTCAATTGGCATTGGTTTTTACTTTTTTAATTGCAATTGTGGCAATGGTATTTAAGTGGCCAATGGTAAATATGATAATCGGGTACTGGCTAGGAGTTATTGTTAACCTTATTAATTTCCGATTAATTGTTATTGGTGCTAAAAATGCACTAGATCGTCAAGAAAAGGGTGCTAGGTCATCGATGATGTCGAATTTAGTTATTCGATTAGTCATTTATGCCGCAACACTTGTTCTAGCAGTTCAGTTTGGAACTCATGCATTTATTGCAGCAATTATTGGAATTTCAATGGTACGATTTGCGATTCAAACTGATGGTTTCTTTACGTTTGGCTATGGAAAAAACAAAAAGTAATCATCGTTGAATATATAGCTCAATAGATTGTTTTTAACAAACTAGAGCCAAAACTTAAAACAGATTATGTGTGTTTTAGGGGTAAGAATTAAAAAGTAAAATATTGATTCATTTTCTATGAATCTCTAAGAAAGGAGGTTAAGAATGAGTCCATTACTAATGAAAATCGTTGTTGAAAATTCTAATGGAGAAACATTAGTTAATCCAACGGTTGCCAATTCAGTTTTATTGGTCGTTGTGTTATGTGTACTATTTATCTGGTTTGGTAGCAAAGTTAAAAAGGCAGATCCATCGAAACCATCGAAGGGTGTTGTCCTATTCTTAGAGATACTGATTACAGGTATTGAAGGATTAGTAGATCAAACAATGGGGACTAAGCATATGAAATTTGCCCCATATATTGGAACTTTAGCTGTGTATTTAGTCTGTGCCAATTTATTGGGGCTTATTGGATTAACAGCACCAACATCAGATTACAACGTCACATTAGCCTTGGCTGTTATGACTATTGTCTTAATGGTTGGATCAGGGATCAAAACTAAAGGTATTGGTGGTTACTTATACGACACATATCTTGGGGACTTCCCATTCTTATTACCTTTAAATATTACTGGAGAGCTTGCGAAACCAATCTCGTTATCTTTCCGTTTGTTTGGTAATATTTTAAGTGGTGGTATTATTATGTCACTTGTATATCAAGCACTTGGATGGTTCTCACCATTAATCGCTCCATTTGCGCATGGATATTTTGATATCTTTGCGGGAGTTATTCAAACGCTCATCTTTATCATGTTAACAATGATTTGGACACAAGGGGCAATGGAGTAATCCAAAAATTAAAAAAATTAAAATAACACGTTATTAGGAGGAATTTAATTATGTTTTTACAAACTGTTGCATCAACAATTTCAAATGAAGCATTCGTATTAGGTATGTCAGCTGTTGGAGCTGGAATCGCAGTATGTTCAGGTATCGGGACAGGGATCGGGCAAGGTAATGCCGCAGGTCAAGCTGCTGCAGCTGTTGGACGTCAACCAGAAGCAAAAGGTGATGTAATGCAAATGATGATCTTAGGTCAAGCAATCGCGGAAACATCAGCAATCTACGGATTCGTAGTAGCAATCATCTTATTATTCATCAACCCATTCATCGGTCAATTATAATTCATATAAACTAACTAATTATATCTAAGACTGATAAGAAAGGGGGCAACCTACTTGCAAATCTATATCATGCCAGACTGGATCAACTTCACGTTACAAATCTTGTCGACTCTAGTCTTATTCTTTGTCATTAAGCATTTTGCATGGGCTCCTATGAAAGAATTCTTACGTAAGCGTCAAGAGTTAGTTTCTGAAGAGATTAATCATGCAGAAATGTTAAAAGCAGATGCAATTGCTTTAAAACAATCTGCAGAAGCGCAAGTGCAAGTTGCACGCGATGAAGCACGTGAAATCGTTGAAAATTCTAAGAAACAAGCACAAAATATTCATGATGAAATCGTGACAAGTGCTCGCATGGAAGCTCAACAAAAATTAGCGAAAGCATCAGCCGATATCGAACAAGAACGTAAGGCTGTTTATGCGAGTATTCGTGAGGATATCGTTGAGTTAGCAGTAAGTTCTGCAGAAAAAATGATTGAAAAAGAAATCGATGCAAAAGCACACGATGAATTATTTAATCAATTCGTATCTAAAGTAGGTGGAAGCCATGAGTAAAATTGCTTCTACTTATGCTAAAGCTTTATATGATATTGCTTTAGAAGAAAATGTTTTAGAAGAAGTTAAAAATGATTTTAATGTGATTGTTTCATCTATCAAAGAACAACCACAATTCTTAAATGTTTTAACACTTCCAAAACTAGATAAAGAAGAGAAAAAACAATTAATTAAATCTATTTTCTCATCAAATACTCCACAAATTTCAGTTAATTTTTTAATGGTATTAATTGATAAAGACCGTATCGATTTATTAAATGAAATTGTGGTTGCCTTTAACCAAATGGTTAATGAGCATTTCGGCATTGTTGAAGGAACTGTTTATTCAGCTGTTCCATTGAGTGATGCTCAGTTAAATCAGTTAACATATGTTTTTACAAAAAAATTAAACCAAAAAGTTAAGCTTAACGTAGTTATTGATCCATCATTACTTGGTGGTTATAAAGTAAACTTAGGAGATGTTGTTTATGACAACACAATTAAGTTACAATTAAAAAACTTAAAACAAAATCTAATGAACGTTGAGTTAAAATAGAATAGAGGTGAGCATTGGTGGCCATCAAACCGGAAGAAATTAGTGCAATTTTGCGCGAGCAAATTAAAAACTATGAGCAAGTATTAGATGTAACTGAAACTGGTACGGTATTAACAGTTGGGGACGGAATCGCTCGTGTTCATGGTCTTCAAAATGTCATGGCTGGGGAAATTATTGAATTTGCCTCAGGTGCTGTTGGGATGGCACAAAACCTTGAAGAAGATAACGTTGGGGTTATCATCTTAGGGGAGTACCGTTCAATTAGTGAAGGTGACGAAGTTAAACGTACAGGACGTATCATGTCTGTTCCAGTAGGAGAGGCATTAATCGGACGTGTTGTAGACGCATTAGGAAATCCAATCGATGGATTAGGTCCAATCGATACGAATAAATATCGTCCAACAGAAGCAAAAGCAACAGGAGTAATGGCTCGTAAATCAGTTCATGAACCATTACAAACAGGGATCAAAGCGATTGATGCTTTAGTTCCAATCGGACGTGGACAACGTGAGTTAATCATCGGTGACCGTCAAACTGGTAAAACAGCAATCGCAGTTGATACAATCTTAAACCAAAAAGGTCAAGATGTTATCTGTATTTATGTTGCTATTGGACAAAAAGAATCTACTGTAAACTCAGTAGTTGAAACATTAAAGAAACATGATGCAATGAACTATACAATCGTTGTATCTGCATCAGCTTCTCAACCATCTCCAATGTTATACGTTGCACCATATTCAGGTGTTGCGATGGCAGAAGAGTTCATGTACGCTGGTAAACACGTATTAATTATTTATGATGATTTATCTAAACAAGCAGCTGCTTACCGTGAGTTATCATTATTATTAAAACGTCCACCAGGTCGTGAAGCATATCCAGGGGATGTATTCTACTTACATTCTCGTTTACTTGAGCGTGCAGCGAAGTTAAATGATGAGTTAGGGGCAGGATCAATTACTGCTTTACCATTCATTGAAACACAAGCTGGTGACTTATCAGCATACGTTGCAACAAACGTTATTTCGATTACAGATGGACAAATCTTCTTAAAATCAGATTACTTCCATTCTGGTATCCGTCCTGCGATTGATGCCGGGTTATCAGTATCACGTGTAGGGGGATCTGCTCAAATCAAAGCAATGAAAAAAGTTGCGGGGACATTACGTCTTGATTTAGCTTCTTACCGTGAATTAGAAGCCTTCGCTCAATTCGGATCTGACTTAGATGAGTCAACTCGTGCTAAACTTGCTCGCGGGGAACGCACAGTTGAAGTATTAAAACAAGGTGTTAATCAACCAGTTGCGGTTGAAAAACAAGTATGTATCATCTACGCATTAGTTAATGGATTCTTAGATAGCATCGAATTAGCAGATATCGCTCGTTTTGAAAAAGAATTATACACATTCTTAGAAAATGAACGTCCACAAATCTTTGCACATATTCGTGATACAAAAGATTTACCAGATACAGATTTATTAAACGAAGCAATTGAGAGCTTTAAAGCCGTTTTCAATTAATAAATAAGGACGGTGAACTAGTATGGCTCAATCAATGCGTGATATAAAAGATAAAATCAATTCGACTCAAAATACGAGTCAGATTACTAAAGCCATGCAAATGGTTTCAGCGGCGAAGTTAACGAAATCAGAAGCTAAAACTAAAAACTATCACCACTACATGGAAACGTTAGAGGATATGGTGCGAAATATTTCAAGCTCATCTAGCATGAGCCACCATCCTTTCTTTAAATCAAAAAGTGAAGCTAATTGTACTGGATACTTAGTTATTACTTCAGATCGTGGTCTTGCAGGTGGATATAATAGTAATGTTTTAAAACTTTTGCAACAACAAATTGATTCAAAACCAAGCGATCAATCTAAACTTTATATGATTGGTAGCAAAGGATTTGATTATGCAAAACGTTCTAACTTAGTCGTTGAGAATGAATTTGTTTTCGTTCCAGATGACATTGTATATCAAGACATTAAACCGGTTGTGGATAAAGTAATCGGAGATTATATGGCTGGAGTTATTAGTGAGGTTGTAGTGGTTTATAACCATTACGTTTCAAAAATCGCTCAAGAACCTATGACAAAACAAATTTTACCTTTAGAGTCAAAGAAAGCAGAGAAATCAAAAGCTCAATATTCATTTGAACCTAAAGAAGAAGATGTAATCAATGCCATTTTACCGAAATATTTAGAGGGAACTATTTATGGTGTTGCGATTACAGCTAAGCTTTCAGAGCATGCCTCTCGTATGAATGCGATGCAAAATGCAACTGATAATGCAGTTGAAATCATTAAGAATTTACAGTTAGTTTACAATAGAGCAAGGCAAGCAGCAATTACTCAAGAAATCACTGAGATTGTCGGTGGAGCTTCAGCCTTAGAATAAAAGGAGGTCATTACAAATGGCAACAGGTCATATTGTAGCCGTAATCGGACCAGTAGTAGACGTGAAGTTTGGTTTAGACCATCTTCCTGCTATTTACAATGCCTTAACTGTTGATTATGAAGTTGGTGGGGAACGTAAATCATTAACACTTGAAGTTGCAGTGCAACTTGGTGATGGTGTTGTACGTACTGTCGCAATGGATGCAACAGACGGGTTAGTCCGCGGTTTAGAAGTTGTGGATACAGGAAATGCAATTAGCGTACCAGTAGGAGAAGCAACTTTAGGACGTATTTTCAACGTATTAGGTCAACCAGTAGATAATAAAGGTGAGGTTCCAGCAGGAACACCACATGAAGGAATTCATAAAGAAGCTCCTAAATTTGAAGAGTTATCAACAACTGTTGAAATCCTTGAAACAGGAATCAAAGTAGTAGACTTATTAGCACCTTATATCAAAGGTGGTAAAATCGGTTTATTCGGTGGTGCCGGAGTAGGGAAAACAGTATTAATTCAGGAATTAATTAACAATATCGCTCAAGAGCATGGTGGGATTTCAGTATTCGCCGGTGTAGGAGAACGTACTCGTGAAGGGAACGACTTATACCATGAAATGACTGAATCAGGAGTAATCAATAAAACTGCCATGGTATTCGGACAAATGAACGAACCACCTGGAGCACGTTTACGTGTTGCCTTAACTGGTTTAACAATGGCTGAATATTTCCGTGATGAGTTAAAACAAGACGTATTATTATTCATCGATAATATCTTCCGTTTCACGCAAGCAGGTTCTGAGGTTTCTGCCCTTTTAGGACGTATGCCTTCAGCGGTAGGTTACCAACCAACACTTGCAACTGAGATGGGACAATTACAAGAGCGTATCACATCAACTAAAGAAGGATCAATCACTTCTATTCAGGCAGTATACGTTCCTGCGGATGACTATACTGACCCAGCGCCAGCTACAACATTCGCCCACTTAGATGCGACAACAAACTTAGAGCGTCGTATTGCTGCAATGGGTATCTATCCAGCGGTAGACCCACTTGCTTCAACTTCACGCGCTTTATCACCAGACATCGTAGGACAAGAACACTATGATGTAGCTCGTCGTGTACAGATGATGTTACAACGTTACCGTGAGTTACAAGATATCATCGCTATCTTAGGTATGGATGAGTTAAGTGAAGAAGATAAAAAAGTTGTGCACCGTGCACGTCGTGTTCAATTATTCTTATCTCAAAGCTTCCACGTAGCAGAACAGTTTACAGGATTAAAAGGTTCTTATGTACCAGTTGCTGAAACAGTTCGCGCATTCAAAGAAATCTTAGATGGAAAACATGATAATTTACCAGAAGAAGCATTCCGTTTAGTTGGAACAATCGAGCAAGCAATCGAAAAAGCTAATAAGATGAAATAGTGTGAGGTGGTACTGTGTCAGTAATGACGGTTCGCGTAGTAACACCAGATAAACTTGTATTCGATGGAGAAGCAGAACGCATCTTTGCACGTGGTATTGACGGTGATTTTGCTGTTTTATACAATCATATTCCAATGATGACACCACTTGGTGTTGGAGAGTTACGTATTGATATGAATGGGGAAAGTTCATATATTGCAATTGATAATGGTATTTTCGAGGTTTCTAATAACCATGTTAATGTTTTATCAAATGATGCAATGATGGCTGAAGACATTGATGTTGCACGTGCTAAAATGGATCTTGAACGTACTGAACGTCAAAAACAAAATGCTAAAACACGTGAAGATTTAATTAAATCTGAAATGGAAATCGTTAAACTTCTTAACCAAATACGAGTTGGTGAAAAAAGAATTTCTGAATAAATAAAAAAATCCCACATTTCAATTTTGAAGTGTGGGATTTTTTTACATTTATCTCGGAAAATTTATTAAAATGATTTAAATAAACTCAGATAGGATGTAAAATGATTTTTATAAGCTTCTTTATAGTTTTTATTTTTTATCACTACTAGAGCATGTGTAAACTAGTATCGGAGGGATTTTATGAATGTTCAAGCTTATTTTATGATTATATGGTACATCTTAGTCTTACCCATTGTGTTTAAGATGTTAATGTCTTTACAACTAGAAAAATTATTTAAAAGAGGGACTCACCGTAATGATGTGATTATTTTGTATATTGTGTTAACCGTAAGTATCTCAAAATTATTTATTGATTACTTTATTGATATCTTTACATTACTTAAATCAATTTTTTAATAAAAAGCTGATGGTTTAGTCATATCTTTATCGCCTATGCATAGAGTTGAATAGTACACCAAATACTGATTCATAATAGATAGGTGATGAATATGAAAAAAATACCAGCTCTAATTTTATCTTTTATCTTATTACTAGTTATAATTCCGATGTTATCTCAAATTATCTATCGTTCAACTCAAACTGTTGTAGAGAAAGTTATGCATCTCCCTACTCAAAATGTAGATTCTTCACAAGAAACTGAAGCCTCAAAAGAAAATGTTGTGACTGTTTTTCGTGAAGAGAGTAATAGTTATGAAGAGTTGTTGCTTGAAGAGTATATCGTGGGTGTTGTCGCGGGTGAAATGCCAGCTGCCTATGAGTTAGAAGCTTTAAAGGCTCAAGCAGTTGCCGCAAGGACTTATACACTCAATCAACTACAATCTGAAGATTACATGCATGATACAGTTAAACATCAAGTTTATTTTGATGAATCTCAAATGCGTGAACGTTGGGGAGATGAGTTTGATAAATACTATTCTAAAGTGAAGCAAGCTGTACTTGAAACGGAAGGAGAGATCATTGAATACAATGGTGAGATGATTACTCCATTTTATTTTTCTATTAGCAATGGATATACAGAAAATGCTGAAGATTATTGGTCAGTTGAATATCCATACTTAAAAAGTGTCAGTAGTCAGTGGGATTTAACAGCCCCCACTTACGAGCAAGTGACTGAATTTAGTTTAACAGCATTACGTAATACGTTTAATGATTCAAGTCTTACAAAAAATGATTTTAAAATCTTAAGTTATACAGATGGAGGTAATGTAGAGGAGATTTCAGTAGGTGATACTGTCTATAGCGGTCGTGAATTTCGAGAAAAACTAGGTTTAAGATCAAGTGATTTTTCTTTGGAATTTAAAGACAATAAAGTGTTTATTACGACATATGGCTACGGTCATGGGGTCGGAATGAGCCAATATGGGGCTAATCAACTAGCTAAACAAGGGAAAAACTATCAAGAAATACTCCAATACTATTACCAAAATGTTAATATTATTGAAAAAAATTCCTAAAATTGAATAAGTTAGTAAAAAAGTGGTCATCATAACGGTGAGGTGATGACTATGAAATTAAAAGAAAAAATGACAAATGTAAAAAACAAAAAATTATTTAAACGTATTGACCCTATTAGCTTAGCACTTGTAGTCTTATTAGGAGCATCTGCTGTATTTGCCGGAGTTCAATTATATGTGAACCAATCATCGGAAGACTTAACAGTTCAAAATCCAGCTAATGGGAATAACAATGATTTAATCTATACAGACAATGGAGAATTACAAACGATGAATAATCAATCAGAGGCTGTAGATGCCGCTGCATTAGGTGAAGTTATTAGTTCTCCATTAGATAGTGAAGACATTGAGGTAACAAAATATTATTATAGTGACACAGTTGAAACTGATGTTCAAACTCAAAGTTTCTTCTACTATCCTGTTGGTCAATCAATGTATAGCCATGAATCAAAAGGTATGAGTTTCAAAAGTTCAAATGATGAAGTTGCTAATGTTGTAGCATCTCTTACAGGAACTGTTACATCGGTAAAAGATGAAATCTTAAAAGGTACGATTGTGACAATTGAACATGCTAACGGAGTGAAAACGATTTACAATGGTGTTTATGATGTTAAGGTAAGCGTTGGAGATTCAGTCTCTCAAGGAGATGTATTAGGAACAACTGGACTTTCACAACTTGAACCAGACGCAGGAAATGTGGTGCACTTTGAAATTATGAAAGATGAAGTTAAAATTGACCCACAATCTGCTATTAATAAAAAATTAAGTGATTTATAAAAGCGAAAAAAGCACTAATGAGCATTAGTGCTTTTTTTGTTGAAAAAACTAAAGAGGAGAAGGAAAAGTTGTAGTCGGTTCAATATATTTGTGTTAAAATATAAAATAGTGATGAATTATTTAGACATACTAATACTGAAAAATTAGTTTGGAGGAAGGAAAGTATGCTATTTTCTAAAGATATAGGAATCGACTTAGGTACTGCTAACGTCTTAATATATGAAAAAGGTAAAGGAATCGTTCTTGAAGAACCATCTGTAGTTTCAATTGATGCTCAATCAGGTCGTATGATTGCAGCGGGAGAAGAAGCCCGTCAAATGCTTGGTCGTACACCAGGTAAAATTGAAGTTGTTCGTCCAATGAAAGATGGAGTTATTGCTGACATTGAGGCAACTGAAATGATGTTAAAACATTTTATCAATTCGTTAAACATTAAAGGAATGCTTTCACAACCTCGTATTATGATCTGTTGCCCAACTAACATTACTTTAGTTGAAAAAAATGCTATCCGTGAAGCTGCTGAAAAATGTGGTGCACGTGAAGTATTCATTGAAGAAGAACCAAAAATTGCTGCTTTAGGAGCGGGGATGGATATTTCTAAACCATCTGGTAACATGGTAATCGACGTTGGTGGAGGAACTGCAGATATCGCTGTTTTATCGCTTGGGGATATCGTAACATCTGCTTCAATTAAAATTGCAGGTAACCGTTTTGATCAAGACATTGTTGATTATATTAAAACAAATTATAAATTATTAATCGGGGATCGTACAGCTGAAGAAATTAAAATCAGTGTTGCGACAGTTTATCCAGAAGGTCGCGAAGAAGAATTACAAGTTCGTGGACGTGACTTAGTATCAGGATTACCTCGTACAATTACTATTTCATCAACTGAAGTAGAAGAAGCTTTACGTGAATCAGTACGTATTATTGTTCATGCAGCGAAAAATGTTCTTGAACAAACTCCTCCAGAATTATCAGCTGATATCATGAATAAAGGTATCGTCTTAACAGGTGGTGGAGCCTTATTACATGGCCTTGACCGCTTATTAGCTGATGAGTTACATGTTCCTGTCTTTGTAGCAGATAATCCATTACACTGTGTAGTAGTTGGAACAGGAATTATGTTAGATCATATTGATAAGATTCGTCGTCGTTAAAACATTTAAAAGTTTCGGAGTTTTCCGAAGCTTTTTTTTCTATAGCGAAACAAAATTATTTTTGACTAGCAGTTGATGATTGTTTTGTAAGTAAAATATCAGTGAATCTATATTTGTTGAAGTACTCTTTATTTTTGGATTTTTTTCCACAGATTTATCCTCTATTAGTAGGGAGGGATGTAGTGAAAAGATAATCTGAATTTATATATTTGAAAATTTGTAGTTTATTTAACCATAATACAAGGGAGGGGGAATTCATGATGAAACCATTAGCAGATTTAATACGTCCAAGGACTTTAGATGAGGTAGTTGGCCAGCAGCACTTAATTGGAGAAGGGCAGATTTTACGAAAGTTAATAGCGGTTAATCATATTCCAAATTTAATCTTTTATGGTCCTTCTGGTACAGGGAAAACGACGATTGCAAATATTATTGCGAGTTTATCGAATAAAAAGATTTATAAGTTAAATGCGACGGATGCAAAGACTGAAGATATTAAACAAATTATTAGTAGTTTGAATACACTGGAAGGAATGAATGGAATCTTTTTATATTTAGATGAGATTCAAAACTTCAATAAGAAGCAACAACAAACGTTACTAAAATATATTGAAACAGGTCAAATTACATTAATTACGAGTACAACAGAGAATCCTTATTTTACGATTTTTAGTGCGATTTTAAGTCGTTCTACAATTTTAGAGTTTAAGTCTTTAACACCTGAAGAGATTGTAGATGGATTGAAGAGAGCGGTTGAATTAGTAGAGTCAGAGTTTTATTTGTATCCACTGACGGTAGAAGAGGAAGCTTTAAATTATATTGCAAATGTAGCCAATGGTGACTTACGTCGGGCCTTAAATGCATTAGAGATTGCGTTGTATCCAAATTGTAGGACAGAAGGATTTGTTCTAAATTTAGAAGTTGCAAGAGAGTGTACTGTAACAGCTGGCTTTTCTTATGATCGATTTGGCGATCAACATTATGATACGTTAAGTGCTTTTCAAAAATCGATTCGTGGAAGTGACCCTGATGCTGCTATTCATTATTTAGCCCGTTTGATTAAAGCAGGTGATTTAACTTCTATTTGTAGACGATTATTGGTGATTGCAGCAGAAGATATTGGGTTAGCTTATCCACAAGCTGTTTCGATCGTTAAGAGTTGTACGGATGCTGCGATGCAGCTAGGGTTCCCTGAGGCACGTATTCCATTAGCTCAGGCGGTTATTTTACTTGCCAATAGTCCGAAATCGAATTCTGCTATTTCTGCGATTGATGAGGCATTAGCAGATTTAAAAATAGGAAATGTAGGTGACATTCCTAAACATTTACGTGATGCTCACTATGGTGGGGCAAAAGATTTGGGAATTGGAACAGAATATAAATTCCCTCATAATTATCCTAATCATTACGTGAAACAACAGTATTTACCGAATCGCTTAAAAGATAAAACGTATTATCACGCAGGGGCGAATAAGATTGAACAGGGATTTGTTGGGTATCAAAATTTTATAAAACAGAAGTAAAAAAGACATTATCCAGTTTGTGGATAATGTCTTTTTTAGTTTTCTCGTTGATAGGGAATTTCTCTGAATGATGTTTCACCAGCTATAACGTCTGCTTTTCCATTTGTCATGTCGATGACCCAATTTTTAAATGCTTCTTCTGCTTCTACATCGATTAAAACTTCAACTGAAATTTTATCTGTATAATGAACTTGACTTAAGATGTAGTCTGTTCCTTCTAAGCGATTTTGAATCGTACCAAGTAGGGTGTAGTCGGCATTGATGAACATGGTTTTCATTGTTTTACGCTCAACGACTCCGAGTTCTTTAATCGCCTCTGACACGGCTTTTCCATATGTACGAATTAGGCCGCCAGCTCCAAGTTTAATTCCACCAAAGTAACGTGTGACGACGACTACGCAGTTTTTGATTCCTTGTTTTCGAAGGACTTCAAGCATTGGAACGCCAGCTGTTCCACTTGGCTCGCCATCATCATTTGCTTTTTGAATTTCGTTGAAGTCTCCAACTTGATAGGCTGAGCAGTTATGTGTGGCATTCCAATGGATTTTTTTGATTTCTTTGATAAATTCCATTGCATCTTGATCATTATAAACACGTTTCACGTGACAAATAAAACGAGATTTATCTACAATGATTTCATTTTCCCCATCTTGTGCGACCATTAAATAACGTTCCATGTAATCACCTCATGTTCTTTGGTTTAATTATATCGAATTCTAGATTAAAAACCAACTATTTAGGGAATTTGTATTTTCTAATATAATGCATGAATATAATGGAAAAGTTCATATTATAGTAGAGGATTAGTATTTAAAAAGTTGACTTTTTTTTGATTTAAGTTAAAATAGAACAGAAAGCTTTGAAAATAAAACTATTTTTCGTTCGTTAAGATGAAGTCGAATATTTGAGTCATTATAAAATATGTTATAATATTGATAGTTAAGATAATGAGGTGGATTATGAAAATTGCAATTGTAACAGATAGTCTTACGCATTTAACGACATCTGATTTAGAACGCTATCCATATGTTTATTATGGATATTTAAATGTTATTGTAAATGATCAAACTTATGTAGAGCATAAAGAAATCAATAATAAAGAGTTATTTAATCTAATTGATAGTGGTGCATCATACTCAACATCACAGCCATCACCTGATGTGTTTGTTCAGATTTATGAGCAAATCAAAGATGAGTATGATTATATTTTAAGTTTACATTGTACACCAAAAGTAAGCGGAACAGTTAATGCGGCACGTATTGCTAGTACAATGGTAGATGGATTAGAAGGACGTATTTCGGTTATCGATTTAAATACCGCATCAATTGGGGAAGAAAATATTATTATTAAAGTTTGTCAATTAATCGATGAAGGAAAATCATTAGATGAATTATTAAAAGTGATTGAATTTTATCGTAATCATACAACACTTTGTTTAGTCATTGATGACTTAAATACGTTAGTTAAAACGGGGCGTTTATCTAAAACAGCAGCAAGTATCGGTAATTTATTAAATATTAAGCCAATTATCGGGTTAGTTGATGCCCAGCTTGATGTTTTGGATAAAGTTCGTACAAAAAAACGTGTATTAAAATGGATGGTAGAACATTTAAAAGAGGAAATCGAAAAGTCTGGTAAGCAGATTGTTCGCCTTACTTATTCTAATGATTTAGAGTTAGCACAAGAGTTGAAAAAATTAATGGAAGAAGCTTGCGGTGATCAAGCAGAAGTTCATGTAGGAAATGAAATTGGCCCAGTTATGGCGATTCACTTTGGTCGCGGAGGCATAGGAGCTTGCTGGATGCCAGATCAATATAAAATTTAATTAGCAAACTAGATTTGGGAGGAAAATGATATGGCAAAAGTCGCGATTGTATCTGATAGTACAGGTTGTATTCCTGCAGAGACTGTAAAAGCTTTAGATATTTATGTTAACTATATTTCGGTGGTTTTTGGAACTGAGTCTTATCGAGAATTTATTGATATGTCTCCTGAGGAGTTTCTTGAGCGTAGTGCCAATTACAACGGGTTACCAACAACTTCACAACCATCTCCAGGACAAACGATAGCTTTATATGAATCATTATTTGAACAAGGGTATGAAGATATTATTCATATTAACATTTCAAGTCAATTAAGTGGTAGTCATCAAACAGCTTTAACATGTGCAGAAATGGTTAACCCTGAGCATATTCACGTATTTGATTCACGTACTGTTACTTATACACAAGGTATGTTTGCTGTTTATGCAGCAATGAAAGCTAAAGAAGGAGCGTCAGCTCAAGAAATTTTAGAATACTTAGAAATGATTCGTGAAAATAATCAATTTTACGCAGCTATTAATGATTTAACTAATTTACGTAAAGGTGGACGTTTATCAAATGTTGAAGCAGCATTAGGTAGCTTACTACAAATTAAACCTATTTGCCAAATTCAACCTGATGGAACATTCCAAGCTGTTGAAAAGATTCGCACCTTTAAAAAGGCATTAAAGCGTTTAATTGAAATTTCAAAAGAGGCACAGTTAACAGAAGATTATCAATTAGTTGTGATGCATATTGGGAATGAAGAGGCTGCAAAAACAGTTCAAACAGAATTACAAGAAATTTATCCAAATCATGAAATTAATATCTATTCAATTTCATTAGTAGTAGCTGTTCATGGGGGACCAGGAGCAGTTGCCGTTGGTTGGGTAAAACATAAATAATACTAAAAAAAGATTACTGATTTCAGTAATCTTTTTTAGTATTTTAAAACTTTTTTCTTGATGTTTGCGTCTAATAGGTAAATAATAAAACAGACTTTAAATAAGTGGAGGATTTTAGTATGAAGAAATATTTCTTACTAGTAGGAACAGCTATTGTATTAGTTACAGGATGTAGTTCTAAAAAAGTAGAGTTAGAATCAATATCAGAAGAAAGTACGGAAGTGCAACAATCTATCCCCTTTACATACTCATTCTTAAATGATGACGAGACTCAACATAAAGTTTCGGCTTTATTATTAGAAAATGGTATTTCTCAGTCAGCTATTAATTCATTTTTTACATCGGTCAATCATTTTAATAAACTAGCTGTGGATACGCTAGACACGAAGGTAGGATTTGAAACAATTAATCTTTTTGACTTATCGATTGATTATGCATATATTCAAGAACAATGGGATAATCAAACAGATTATTTAGATCAAAATTGCCGATTAACAGTTTTTAACTTAATGAAGGAACTAATTAAAATAGATACAGAAGACGTTATCTCAGACGAAATGAATAATTTAATATTTGATGAAAAGATTATTAAAGAAAATCCTAATATTCAGTTTACAGATGAAGAAGCAAGTGCCTATCATAACTTTTATACGGCGATTTCAACAAAAGAGACGACTGATCAAAGTTTTCATGTTAAACAAATTCAAAAGGAATGGAAAAATCGTGGGATAAAGTTTGAGACGGACGATAATATTTCAATTATCAGTGTTTTCTTAAATTACAACGAGGATAAATCACTATTTATTGGGCATACGGGTGTTTTAATTAAAACAGATGATGGATATTTATTTTTAGAAAAGGTGGCCTCAATGGAACCCTACATTGTTTCAAAATATAGCAATATAGATGAATTCAAAGCCTATTTAACGGCTCTTTATGGGAATCATGTATTCGATGGTGGAAGTAAACCAATTTTCATGCAAAATGATAAGTGGTTAAATGCTGAATAAAAAAATGATAATATATTTGTAATATTTTGATTAAATCAAAGAGATAAAACTTATTTCATTGTTTATAAGCAAGAGTAAAATAATTTAAAAGACTGACTCCAAAGGGTCAGTCTTTTTTTCGCCAAGATAAAAGAAAGTAGACTTTTCTGTCTTCAAAATATGGTTAAAGTGTACTGGTAAAACTACTATATTCGGAAATACGAATGCCGCACGTTAAAGCGAATTTTTTTCCTCTTTTCTGTCATGGTTCGACAACGTAACCGTTTACAGTGTGGCATTATTATCTTGTGAATTAATGTGAAATTAGAATGGAGGGAATAAAGAAATTTAATCGGTTAATTAAGAAGGAAATGAAAAACTATTCGTAAAATGAACGATGCTACTTAAGTAGTGAATCCGGGGGGAATTATTCGTGAATTTGAAAAAAGTAAAAAAGAGACTTTCAACTTTGTTAGCAGTCTCAATGTTGTGTTCGAGTTTTAATATTAATCTATCGAGGGTACAGGCGGAAGAAAGTTCTGAGAATGTTTTAATTACAGAGGAGGTCATTGAACAAGTCCCTTCAGAAGAAAAAACTGAAATAACAATTGGGACAGAGATTGATCAGGTAGAAGAAAGTCTAGATTCAAGTAATGAAGAATTGAATTCATCTGATGAGAAATTATCAATGATTGAGATAGAAGGAAAACAAGATGTTTTAACTGAGGAGGTAAGAACAGTAAAGGCAAAACAAACAATTTGGATTGTAGGTGATTCAACGGTTTCATATTTTACAGATGAATATTACTATCCTCGTTATGGATGGGGAACTCAAATTGATAAGTATTTTGATAGTGAACGATTTGAAGTGAAAAACATTGCGCTGTCAGGTAGAAGTTCTAAGAGTTTTATAACTGAACCAGAATATCAAATATTATTAGACGGAATGAATGAGGGTGATTATCTCTTTATCGGATTTGGTCATAACGATGAGAAAACAGAGGCTGAACGTTATACGAATCCAAATGGAGATTATACGGTAACAGGAAGTTTTGCAAACTCTTTGTACGAAAATTATATTAGACCGGCAAGTGAAAAAGGAGTTACTTCTGTTTTAATGACACCGATTGTCAGACGTAGTGCAAGTGGTGATTGGACACAGTCAGAGTTACATGTTACGGCAACGTCTGGAGAATTTGAAGGTGGAGATTATCCACAAGCAGTTCGAGATTTAGGAAAAGATTTGAATGTAGCTGTTGTTGACTTAACTTCTTTAACTAAGTCTTTATACGACGAGTTAAAACCAAGTGAGACATTAAATCTTCATGCCTGGACTTCTAATAAAGAGGCATCAGTAGATAATACGCACACAAATATTTGGGGTGCACACTATAATGCATACTTTATTGCGAAAACAATTAAGCAATTAAATATTAGTGGCTTATCTGAATATGTTCTTGAATCAGCTATTAGTAGTGCTCCAAATAAGGAAGAGTATTTAAAGTCAAATCCTGACTATGTCGCACCGTCATATGATAATAACCTGGAGGATAGTATTCTTTGGGATGATTATGGAATTTTTAAAGGTTCTGTTTTTGGGAATGTTGGGGGAGAACCAACGACTGATAATTTTACTTTAGAAACTGATGCTGATGGTAATATGCATATTGCAGTAAAAAATGATAAAGGTAAAATTGCTTCAGCTGTTGATGGTCTTGCGATGTATTATTATAAAGTGCCTGTTGGGAGTACCTTTACGTTAACAGCGACTGCAAAAGTTAATAGTTTTAAGTCTAATAATCAAGTGTCTTTTGGATTAATGGCTCGAGACGATATGTATGTAGACAAAAATATTGGAGATCCAATTGGGGATTATGTGGCGGCTGCTCCTCTTAATTTAACCAAACCTGTGGGTGAGGTATGGAATTCTTTTGCTCGTAAAAGTGGAGTTTTAACTCAGGGTGGTACAATGATTAATGAAATTAAAGCAGGGGATTCAATTGAGTTAAAACTTGAGAGCAATAGTGATGGATATGCTGCAACGTTAGGAAATGAACAAACGATTACGGGAGGCTTTGATTTCCCATTAACAAGCATTGATTCCGAATATGTTTATGTAGGAATGTTTGTAGCTAGAAATGCGGATGTGACATTCAGTAATATTAAACTTGTGGTTGATGGAAAAGAAGTGACAGGCAGTACAGCAGGGGAAACAGTACAAAGTATTTTAAATGTATCTGATTTACCAGTTGGTGATATTGCGTCTGATTTAGACTTAGAAGAGTTTACAATTAAATCGGGAACAACGATTGATGCTCATAAGAAAACAAGTGATGAGGGAATTGAGTTTACACAACGTTTGAAATTAAATGGAACAGGAAGCAAAGATTCTCGTTCGGTTCACTTTAGTACAGATAAAGAAGCAGAGTTGAAGCTTTATGCCTTATCAGCATCATCTAGTGCAGAGCGAGAACTTGGTGTTTATAAAGCTGATACAAATACATTAGTAACAACAATTAAAGTAGCGAATGAAAATCCATTAGAGGCTAAATACGTGACATTAACGGAAGCTGGAGATTATTATATTGCTTCTTTAGCAAGTGGGGTCAATGTTTATTACTTAGATGTCACCCAAACAAAAGGTGAGGTACAACGTCCTGCTTGGGAGTCAGTTATATCACCGGTTATTTCTAGCGCTAATGTTAATGATGAAGATAAAGCTTTAATTGATGTCGCTTGGGAAATGGTTATTGGTGATGCAGGGGCTGACAAATTAGAAATTAAATTATTAGATGCTAATGATGAAGTTGTGGATAGTAAAGTCGTTAAAAAAGACTCAACATCTGGTGTTGCACAGTTAACCCCAAATGCGAGTGGCGATTATAAAATCTTAGCAGAAGCAACTCGTAGTGGGGAGGAAGAAGTCAAGTTATCAACAACGTTTGAGTTCAAAAACTTTATACAACCATTACAGAGCTTCGCGATTACAAAAGTTTTAACAGGTGAAAATCATTCGTTAAATGTAGAATGGGAGTCAGTTGAAGAGGCTGAGTACTATCAAGTAGCAATCAAAGAAGATGGAACAGATACGTATCAAATCATCACTGAGAAAACAACTAATACTCAACTTAATATTCCAAATTTAACAGTTGGAACAAAATACGTTGTAAAAGTCAGTGCTATTCGTGGAGAAGATACAGTTGAGGCAACCGTTACGAAAGTATTAAAGGATGCTCCTGAAATTTGGAGTGTTGGACAAATCGGTTCAAATGCAGCGGGAACTGTGACTGAAAATGAAGATGGAACTGTGACAATCTCAGCATCAAACGGTAAGATTGCAGATAGTGAAGATGGGATGACATTCTACTACACTGAGTTACCATCTACCGAAAACTTTACGTTAACAGCAACATTCAAAGTGGATGCGACAACAGTTAGTGGGAAAACGTATGATGGTCAATCAGGATTTGGAGTTATGGCGATTGATGCTCTGGAGTTAAATAATACGAATGCACGTTACTTTAACTCTGCCGGAGCTGTATTTGCACGTTATAAACACGATGTGACGACGTATAATGGAATTCCTGGTGGTCGTTTTGTAACAGGTTATGAAGAGGGTCCAACAACACCATCGATTGATCGTAAATTAATTAATACCTCTGTATTTGACTGGGATTTTAATAAAGAAAACTTTAACGATCCATCAAAACCTCATTATCAAGTAGGAGATGTTTATACGTTAACACTTCGCAAATCAAATACAGGGTATCATGCGATTTTAAATAATGAGACAACTAATCAAGTGATTTATTATGACTATGATAATGAATTATTAACCGTTCAAGATGAAGAATCAATTTATGTTGGAATGATGGCATCTCGAGGGGTTGCAGTTACTGTTTCTGATATCGAGTTAACATTAATTTCACCAGCAGATGATGAAGCTCCGATGGAAAGACCAGTGGAGTACGTTACGCCTAAGTTTTCAAGTGATACAACAAAAACGACAGCGGATACAAATTATGAATTATCTGTGACATCAAATGTAGCTGGGACGTATAGCATTAAAGATGCTTCAGGTAAAACATTATATAAAGATTTACCGTTAGAATCGGGACAACGTATTTTAAACAAATTGACGTTAGCAACTGGAGATAATCAATATAAAGTAGAATTTACGCCATCTATTAATCAACCGACTTTAACCGAATATCAAGAATTATCTTCATATGACACAATGACTTTAAATGTAACCATTTCTTGCAACTCATTTGGAACTAGCGAAAATGCATTATATGTTTCAACAACAGGAAGCAAAAATGGAGAGGGAAGTCAAGAAAATCCACTGGATATTTATACGGCAGTTGCGTATGCTCAACCGGGACAGGAAATTGTCTTACTTGAAGGAACATATTATTTGACGGAAGCTATTACGATTGACCGTGGACATGACGGAACAGCTGATGAGATGATTACATTAATGGCCGAACCTGGTAAACGTGTGGTGATTGATTTATCACAATCACCAAAAGGTGGATTTACCATTAATGCTGACTACTGGCACTTCTTTGGATTTGAAATTTGTAATTCACAAGATAATGCAAAACCATTATTAATTCAAGGGAATCATAATATTGTTGAACAATTGAAAGTCTATAAAAATGGAACGACAGGAGTACAAATTAGTGGCTCGGCTTCTGAAGATAAGAGTATGTGGCCAAGCTATAACTTAGTACAAAGTGTTGAGTCTTATGACAACATGGATGCTAATGCTAATGATGCAGATGGGTTTGCAGCTAAAATCACGGCAGGTATTGGGAATATCTTCCGTTACTGTATTTCTCATAACAATATTGATGATGGTTGGGATTTATATGCTAAATCAACATCAGGAAGCATCGGACAAGTTGTTGTTGAGTCTTCAATTGCGTATGAAAATGGATACTTGACAACAGATCCTGAGAAAACAGTGGTGGGTGAAGGAAATGGATTTAAACTGGGTGGAGAAAGTATGCCAGGGAATCACATTTTAAGAAATAGTATTTCATTCAACAACTATGCTAAAGGCGTTACAAGTAACAGCGGACCAGACGTTCAAGTGTATAACACCGTCTCATTTAATAACGGTGGAACAAACCTTTCATTATATACATCTTATAAAGAAACAAACTATAAGTTAGATCACTTTGTTTCTTATAACGGTGGTAAAGTAGATGATATTAAGTTGACTGGACAGTCAAGTTTAGCAAGTGAAACTAACTATCTTGATGGTAAAAATATTAATGGGGAATCTGTTCCATCTAGTTGGTTTGAAAATGTGGATATGAAAAACTATCCAACGATTAACGAAAAGGGTGGATTTGATTTTAATGGTTTAGAAACCTTATTGCTTGAAAGCGAAGAGTTTTTAGGGATTATGGCAACAAATAAAACAGAGCCAACTGTTATTACAGTTGGAACCGAGATTAGTTCAAATGGTTCAACTGAAACACCAAAACCTGAAGAGCCAGTTGTACCTGAAAAACCAAATTATATCATCCCAGATTCAATTAAAGATGCGATTGATTCAACGGTTATTAAACCAGTAACAGGAACAGGAGTCGTTAATAAACCGTTAATTTTAGATATAACAGGTGCAAGTTTATCAGATGTTAAATCAATGTTTGAGAAATTATCTAATTTTACAGTAAGTGTATCTATGTTGAAAACTAGAAGTAATGAAGTTCAATATTCAGTTTTATTAACAAGTGCTAATGAAAGTATTTCTTTAATTTTAACTGTGGACACTAATCAAAGCGATGTGATTAGTTATTTGAATTCTTTCATAAAGGATACATCAAAACCAGATGATTCAAAACCTGAAACACCAAAACCAGAAGAAAATACTAATTCAACCACTCAATCATCAACAACGACTAATAAACCTGCAACAGGTTATACGTTAATGGGATGGATGACGTTAGGTGTTTTTTCAACATTACTTGGTTTTGTTTCTTATATTAAAAGAAATAAGAATGATAAAAAACAAGTAAAATAATTTTTGAAGACTGACTCGAAAGAGTCAGTCTTTTTAGTAAATGATTTACTCTGTTTGGAATATACTAAGCCTGAAGGAGTGTGATAACTATGATTACGACGATTACTTTAAATCCAGCTTTAGATAAATTGATGGAATCTGAAAGTCTTCAGGTTGGAGAAACAAATCGTGCCGATATTTTAAATAGTTCAGCTGCAGGAAAAGGAATTGATGTGGCGAAAGTTTTACGTGATTTTAAACGTGAAGTTAATGCAACAGGCTTTTTAGGTGGAATTGTAGCCCCTATTTTTAAACAGTGTTTTGAAGATGAGAAAATTAATGATCATTTTATTGCGATTGAAGGGCAGACTCGTACAAATATTCAGCTTTTTGATAAGTCAGGGAAACGAACGGAAATTTTAGAGAAGGGCCCTGAGGTGAGTTCTGCTGAAAAAGAGGCATTGATTCATAAAGTAGAGGAGCTTGCTAAGGTGAGTAGTGTTGTGGCGATTTGTGGTAGTGCCCCTCGTGGAGTTGATGAAGCTTATTTTACGGAGTTGATTCAACTTGCAAAAGCAAATTGTCATACGGTTATTGTAGATGCATCAGGAGCTTTATTAAAGGTTGCGATTAAGCAAAAGCCTAAACTTATTAAGCCGAATAAAGATGAGATGTTTGAATTAATGGGAGTGAAATCAGCAACGCAAGAAGAAATGATTGAGTTTGCACAACATCTTTGCCAAGAAGGGATTGAGTATGTATTGATTTCGCTTGGAAAAGAGGGAGCCATGCTAGTTTCACAAAAGGGTGTATGGAAAGGATTGGCACCTGATGTTGATGTTAAAAGTACGCTAGGTTGTGGTGATACGGTTGTTGCTTCTATGTGTATTTCGTTTGATGAAGGTGATGAGCCGGCAGTGATGTTAAAAAAAGCGATTGCTTTATCGAGTGCGAATGCGATGACATTTGAAACGGCACACGTTATTTTAAAGGATTATGAAGAGTTATTACCACGATGTGAAGTTGAGACTATTAAGTGAGGATTTTTATCCTCACTTTTTTAAAGGAATTAAAGAAGGGTTGACGTATGTTAAGGTAAGGAGTGATGTTGATGCAAGATTTGTGTGGCCGTGAGTGGACAGCGCAGGAATATGAGATGATATCGAATGATAGACGCTTAGATAAAGAAGAACTTGAGGTAATCAAAGGTCTTGAAAAACGTGACGGACATTGGTTCTGTTCACGGTGCTTAAATGAGAAATCCTTTGGTCAGTATGTGTATCGTGGTGAGCGATTGACGTATTGCCGGGAGTGTTTGGATTTTAAGCAGATTAATCAACATAGTTTGTTGTATCGTTCGAAAAGGAAGGCCACGATCACTCATAATGCGCATGTTTTGAATGCTGATTTTCAATTATCGACCTTGCAACAAGAGGGTTCGAATTTTAGTCAAGAAATACTAAACAAAGGTTATATAGGTATAAATTGGGCTGTTTGTGGAGCAGGTAAAACAGAAATGATGTTTGAATCAATCTCTTGTGCGTTGAAAGAGGGAAAGCGAGTTTGTTGGGCGATACCAAGGGCGGATGTCGTTGTTGAATTAGTACCACGTTTGCGTCAGGCTTTTCCTAATGCTTTGGTCGTTGGATTGCATGGGCGTTCAGATGAAAAAGATAAGTATGGAGATATTGTGATTACAACGACCCATCAGTTGATTCGTTTTTATCAGGCGTTTGAGTTTTTGATTATTGATGAAGTGGATGCTTTCCCCTATACGTTTGATGCAATGTTACCAAGGCTTGCCAAGAAAGCTTGTGTGCCAGGGTGTGCCACGATTTATTTATCTGCAACTCCTTCAAAGCAAGATCAACGACGGATTAAAAAGGGTGATTTAAAGTGTTGTCTCATTCCAGCACGGTATCATTTGTATCCATTAGATATTCCAAAATTCAAATGGTGTGGTCATTTTGAGCAGAAGATTGCACGTCAAAGGCTGCCTTTATCAGTTAAAAAGTGGATGCTTCAAAAAATAGAGATGAAACGACGTGCTTTATTATTTGTACCAACTATTGAAGCGGGACATCAGTTAGCTAGGGCGCTCAAGAAGCGACTAAAAATTGAGGTTGAATTTGTTTATTCGGGTGATTCTAATCGGTTAGATAAAGTTCGTCGATTTAAAGAAGGGGATGGGCAGTTTTTGATTACGACGATGATTTTAGAGCGTGGAGTGACGATTGCAGATATTGATGTTGCCATTTTAGGTGCAGAGCACGAAGTTTTTGAAGAAAGTGCATTAGTTCAAATTAGTGGTCGGGTCGGGCGTTCTCCTAAGTTTCCTCATGGTGAAATCGTCTTTTTTCATTATGGCGTAACTCAAGCAATGAATGATGCCCGGGAGCAAATTAAAATGATGAATAAAAAGGCAAGAGAGCGAGGATTATTAAAAGATGGAGTGCCTCATTTGTAAAAAATTAATTGTCATTAATAGTTTTTCGATGGTGTTTGCCCATGTAGAACCAAAACTCTGTCAAAGATGTCATGAGCAGATGATTCCTAATAAATTAATCGCATTTCCCCTTCAGATGTATGAAGATAATGAATTTATGCGTGAATTAATAAGACGTCTTAATCTTGGTGATTTTGTGTTATTAGAAGTCATACTTCCAACACTTCATCAAGGGCTTCTAAAATTTAAATCAGATATTAAAGAGTTAATCGCTTATGATGTAGACGATCAGTTAAGTGAAATCTTACTAGAAGCATTACAGTTTAAAGGAGAGGGGTTAAAGACTATAAAAATAACGTCTATGCTACCTGAAAAAATAGAACAAGAAGGATTTATTAGTATTTTGTGAGAGGTTTTTGGAATATTTTTGCCCATAAATGCTTACAATTATATAAGTCACTTTTAGACACAAATGGTGTTTTAAAGCAGTGTTTGATGATTCGATAAGAGTGATTCGACAAGGGCTACAAACATCTGATAAAAAAATCGTTACACAAATAGACAAGTTTTGTAAAACGCTTTCTTTTTCCAAATGTTTGTAGTATAATAAAGGTACATCAGATAGATAGGAGTGATTCTAATGAGAATTCAAATCAGGGGAGCTAATCGTTTCGTTGTAACAGAGGCTATTAAAAATTACATTGAGGATAAAGTAGGTAGCTTACAACGTTTCTTACCAAATAATCAAGATTTAGAAGCCCGTGTTTACATTAAAATCTATGATGTCATCCAAAAAGTTGAAGTAACGATTCCAGGAAATCAGTTCATTTTACGTGCTGAAGAAGAAAATGATGATTTATATGCAGCAATTGATTTGGTTGTAGATAAATTAGAAAGACAAATTCGCCGTAATAAAACAAAAGCTAATAAAAAAATTCGTGAACGTGAAGGAATCAGCGATTACTTTGTAACGGTTGATGATACACCAGTCACTCATCAAGCGGAGGATGAAGTCCCTTATAAAGTGAAAAATGTTCATTTAAAACCGATGGATGTAGAAGAAGCGATTATGCAATTGGATTTACTAGGACACGATTTCTATGTGTATCGTGACATGGCAGTAGATGCCGTATGTGTGGTTTATCGTCGTAAAGATGGTAAGTACGGTGTCATTGAAACAAATAATTAATTTTCGATAATAATTTAGAGGCTATCTAATTAGATAGTCTCTTTGATGTGCATATAAAATTTGATTTAAAAAGATGCTTAAAAAGCTGCCAGAGGCAGCTTTTTAAGTTAATTTTAGTGATAAAAAGGGTGTTTATTCTCATTTTAGTACGTATTTCATTAATTAAAGTATGTTATTAGTTGAAATAATCATATTTCTGTACGTAAATTACCCAAATGGGGGGGTGATTTTTTATGTACATGTTCTCTTAAAAGTGGTAACATTATGTTAATAAAATAATTGTAAACAATATACAAATTAATAAATTATTTTCAAATGATATTTTTTACACTTATTTAATATTATATTTAAAGGTATGTAGCTAATTTTTTAGTGACGATATAGAAACAAGGAGCGATGATGATGATTGCAGCAATTAAAAAAATGTTAGACCCAAGTGTCAAAGTATTAAAGCGTGCTGATAAATTAGCAGATGAGGTTATTGCATTAGAACCACATATGCAACAATTAACAGATGAGCAACTTCAAAATAAAACATTAGAGTTTAAAGAGCGAATTGAAAAAGGTGAATCATTAGATGATTTATTAGTTGAAGCTTTCGCTGTTGTACGTGAAGCCTCAACACGTGTGCTTGGTATGACACCATTTAAAGTGCAAATTATTGGGGGAATTGCATTACATGGTGGTAATATTGCAGAAATGAGAACTGGGGAAGGAAAAACATTAACTTCTACGATGCCAGCTTACTTAAATGCGTTATCTGGTAAAGGGGTTCATATCATTACTGTCAATGAATATTTAGCGAGTCGTGATGCTCGTGAAATGGGTGAGTTATACCGTTGGCTTGGCTTAACTGTTGGATTAAATTTAGTTGGAATGTCTTCTGAAGAGAAGAAGGCTCAATATGCATGTGATATCATGTATTCAACGAACAATGAGTTAGGATTTGATTATTTACGTGATCATATGGTGCTTTATGCAAAACAAATGTGTCAACGTAAATTAAATTATGCGATTGTCGATGAGGTCGATTCAATTTTAATTGATGAGGCTCGTACACCGTTAATCATTTCAGGTGGACAAAAACGTACAGCCAATCTTTATGTTTTAGCTGACCGTTTTGTTAAGTCATTACGTGATGAAGAAGATTATAATATTGATATTAAAACGAAAAATATTCAGTTAAATGAAGGCGGGATTGAAAAAGCAGAACGTGCTTTCCGCATTGATAACTTATATGATATTAAACATGCTGTATTATTACACCATATTAATAATGCATTAAAAGCAAACTTTGTTATGACACGTGATGTTGATTATGTGGTTCAAGATGGAGAAATCGTAATTGTTGACCAGTTTACAGGACGTTTGATGAAAGGACGTGCTTATTCAGAAGGTCTTCATCAAGCGATTCAAGCTAAAGAAAATGTTCAAATTAAGCAAGAGACTTCAACATTAGCAACGATTACATTCCAAAACTTATTCCGTCTATATAATAAGTTATCAGGGATGACAGGGACTGCTAAAACAGAAGAGGAAGAATTCCGTAACATTTATAATATGATGGTTGTTGAAGTGCCAACAAACCGTCCAATCGCGCGTATTGATGCACCAGATTTAGTTTATAAAGATGTCAATGCAAAGTTCAACGCGGTAGTAGAGGAAGTCGTAAATCGTCATAAAACAGGACAACCTGTATTACTTGGAACAGTTGCAGTTGAAACATCAGAATATATTTCTCAGTTGTTAAAACGTAAAGGGGTTCCTCATAACGTTTTAAATGCGAAAAACCATGAGCGTGAAGCAGAAATTATTATGGATGCTGGTAAAAAAGGTGCTGTTACGATTGCAACAAACATGGCAGGTCGTGGGACTGACATCAAATTAACAGATGAAATTAAGGCTTTAGGTGGATTAGCTGTTATCGGGACAGAACGTCATGAGTCTCGTCGTATTGATAATCAGTTACGTGGACGTTCTGGACGTCAAGGAGATCCTGGATATACACGCTTCTATTTATCATTCCAAGATGAATTAATGCGTCGTTTCGGTTCTGATCGCATGCACGAAATGGTTGATAAATTAGGAATGGATCCAAATGAACCGATTGAAAGTAAAATGGTAACAAAAGCCGTTGAATCTGCACAAAAACGTGTTGAAGGTAATAACTATGATATGCGTAAAAATTTATTAGAGTATGATGATGTTATCCGTCGTCAACGTGAAGTGATTTATGGGCAACGTCAAGATATTTTAGAAACTGAAGATTTAACATCAGTAATCTTTGCGATGATTGATTCTTCAATCACACGTTTAGTAGAACAATTTGCTCCAGCGGAAGCCTCTGATGCTAAATCATCAACTGAGTATAATTATGAAGGGTTATTAAACTACTTAAATACAAACTTATTCCCAGTTGATCATGTAGAAAAATCTCAGCTTGAAGGAAAATCAACAAGTGAGATGATTGAATATATTGCAACTCTTGTGAAGGATAATTACCGTCAAAAAGAGGAATCAATTGATCCATCAATCTTCCATGAGTTCCAAAAAGTTATTGTTTTACGTGTTGTTGATACGCATTGGATGAATCATATTGATGCAATGGATGCTCTTCGCCAAGGAATTCATTTACGTTCTTATGGACAAATTAATCCACTTCATGAGTATCAATCTGAAGGGTTTGAAATGTTCAATCGTTTAATTGAACGTATTGAAGATGATGTCACTCGTTACATTTTACGTGCTGAGATTCGCCAAAACTTACAACGTGAGGAAGTAGCGAAACCAACAGCTACAAATAGTGGAAAAGAAGAGAAAAAACGCCCGGTAACACGTCAAGCTGATAAAGTGGGACGCAATGATGGGTGTCCATGTGGTAGTGGGAAAAAATATAAACAATGTTGTGGACAAGAACACTAATTGGATAGATTGAAATCATAGTTCAACTGATGTTTTAAATATCAGTTGAACTTGTTTTTCGTTTAAGAAGGAATTACTATCTACCAAACGATTAATAAGATAGAGATTGAAGAATAGTCTTGGTTATTCAAATAATTTGATATAAAGTAGAACTATAGTCTCATTAAAGTTTTCTTAAATGATGCATAAGTTAATAAAAGTTGACATGAAGAAGTGGTGACGATAATGGAAATTCATGAAATAAGATCAGAGATTAAGAAAATGTCTGAGCGTATCAATCAATTTAAAGATTCGTTGAACGTTGAGCAAAAAGAAGCGGAAATTAAAGAGTATGATGATCAAATGCAGGTAGCAGGATTTTGGGATGACCAACGTAAGGCCCAAGAAGTTATTAATGCAGCGAATGCAATTAAAGATAAAGTTAATACATTTTACTCGTTAGAAGGCGAAGTAGAAGAGTTGGCCGTGGCATTTGAATTAATTTTAGAAGAACCGGATGCTGATTTACAAGCTGAATTAGAATCACAAATTGAAGAAGTTTCGGAACATTTAAACAAATTTGAATTAGAAATTTTATTAAGTGGACCTTATGATGCTAATAATGCAATTTTAGAGTTACATCCAGGGGCAGGTGGAACAGAATCTCAAGATTGGGCTGAGATGTTATATCGTATGTATACTCGATATGCTGAGCGTAAAGGATTTAAAATCGAGGTTCTTGATTACCTTGTCGGAGAAGAAGCCGGAATTAAGAGTGTGACGATTAAAATTAAAGGAACAAATGCATTTGGATACTTTAAAGCAGAGCGTGGTGTTCATCGTTTAGTCCGTATTTCACCATTTGATTCAGGAGGGAGACGACATACTTCATTCTGTTCATGTGATGTGATGCCTGAATTTTCAGGGGATATTGATATCGAAATTCGTGCAGAAGATTTAAAAATCGATACATATCGTGCCAGTGGAGCTGGTGGACAACATATTAATACAACTGATTCAGCTGTTCGTATTACTCATATTCCAACGAATACGATTGTAACGTGTCAAAATCAACGTTCACAAATTAAAAACCGTGAAGCAGCGATGGAGATGTTAAAATCAAAATTATATCAACGTAAGCTTGAAGAACAAGAAGCAGAGTTAGCAAAAATCCGTGGTGAAGTGAAAGAGATTGGATGGGGAAGTCAAATCCGTTCATATGTTTTCCACCCGTATTCACTAGTTAAAGATCACCGTACTTCATATGAAGTAGGGAACGTTCAATCAGTCATGGATGGAGACTTAGATGGATTTATTGATGCTTATTTACGATATTCAATTTAATACTTCATCATGATTTGACGAAAGTATAGTAGATGAGGCATAATAATTTAATAAGAATAACCCCTTCTTAACTAATGAAGTTCAGAGGGGGTTAAGTCTTTCAATGAGATAGTGTTAGTCAAAGGAGTGTGTTTTAAATGAAGAAAATTCCTAGCTTTACTGTAAATCATGAAGATTTATTACGTGGAATTTATGTTTCACGTCAAGATGTCATTGGAGAAGAAGTTGTGACAACTTTTGATATTCGTACAAAATTACCAAACCGTGAGCCTGTTATGAATAACGCTGAAATTCATACAATTGAACATTTAGCAGCAACGTTTTTACGTAACCATGCAACGGCAGCTGAGCAAACCATTTATTTTGGCCCAATGGGATGCCGTACAGGGTTTTATTTAATTTTAAAAGGTGATTTAAAATCAGGTGACGTTGTAGATTTAATTAAGGAAACCTTTGAATTTGTTGCGACTTATGAAGGTGAAGTTCCAGGAGCAAGTGCTCGTGACTGTGGAAACTATTTAGATATGAATTTGCCAATGGCTAAATATGAGGCCCAAAAATTCCTTGAAAATACATTAAATGTTATTAAAGAAGAGAACTTAGTTTATCCAGCTTAATATAAAAAGCATCTTTTCAAATAGGAAAAGATGCTTTTTTGTTCCCAAAAAAAACTCTTTATGGTTAAACAGATAAAGATAATATGTAAACAGTGTAAAAGTTGAAGGGAAATCGTCGACATATTATACTATTATCTCTCTTTGTATGCTAAAATATTATTATTGTTATTATTTTTTTACAAAGATGTGGATAACATTTGTTATTTGTTGGCAATTGTCGTATAAAAAATGTAAGTGTCGATTAGTATGTTATAATAAATTCGATTCTACAAGAGATAGGTGGGGAGATTATGATTGAATTTATAAATGTAAATAAAAAGTATGCGAATGGAGTTATTGGACTTCATAATATTAATATAAATATCGAAAGTGGCGAGTTCGTTTTTGTAATCGGACCAAGTGGTGCTGGTAAGTCATCATTCTTGAAAATGATTAATCGTCAAGAACAAGCTACAGGTGGACAAATTATAGTAAATGGTCATGATGTGACAAAGTTAAGTCGATTCAAAGTACCAAAATTACGTCGTGAAATTGGAGTCGTATTCCAAGATTTTAAATTATTACAGAAACTAACGGTTTATCAAAATGTTGCATTTGCTTTAGAAGCCATTGGTCTTCCAGCAAATGAGGTGCGTGAAAAAGCAATTAAAGCAATCGAATTAGTTGGATTAAAAAGTAAAATGCGTTTCTATCCAAATCAGTTGTCTGGTGGAGAGCAACAACGTATTGCAATTGCTCGTGCGATTGCCAATAATCCAGCGATTATTATTGCCGATGAACCAACAGGAAACCTAGATCCTGAAAATTCTGAACAAATTGTTTCTATTCTTAAAAAATTAAATAGCGAAGGTAAAACGATTATTATGGCGACGCATGATCATGAGTTGATTTTTGAATCAGATTGTCGTGTCCTAACCGTTGATCATGGAACAATTTTTAGTGATGAGGTGAAGGGATATTATGATGCTAATTAGACAACTTTTCCGTTATATTCGTGATGGATTAAAGAATATTTGGCGTAACTTATTTATGTCGATTTCTTCAATCTTTACGTTAACGATTACTTTAAGTTTATGTTCATTATTTGTTTTATTTGCTCATAATTCAAATGAATTTACAGAGCAATTAGAAAATGAAATTAAAATCTTTGTTGAATTTGATAAAGTGGCAACACCAGAACAAATTCAATCTACAATTGACACGATAGAACAAAACTCTTATGTAGTTGATGTTGAGTACACAACTAAAGAGCAAAACTATCAAGATTTTATCGATCGTATTGGTAACGATGATCCAGAGTTAGCTGTTTTCTTTGAAAATACAAGCGATGAAAATCCATTAGTTGGGACATTAGTTGTATCAGCCGACGCTGTTAATCATGTCGATCAAGTTGCTAAAGAAATTAAAGAGATGTCTAATATTAGCTATGTCGATTATGGTGAAGAATCATCATTAGCAGCTTTTGCTAATATTACAAAAATGATTCGTGAATCATTCTCATGGATTGTAGTAGTATTATTAGTATTAGCAGTCTTTTTAATTCAAAATACAATCAAATTAACAATTTATGCTCGTAAAAATGAGCTTAAGATTATGAAGTTAGTCGGGGCTTCTGCTACTCATGTTACTGTACCATTCTTAGTAGAAGGGTTAATTATTGGGGTGCTTGGAGCTATTGGACCGATTTTGTTTACAGTTTTTGGATATCAATACTTATATGAATTATTTGGTGGAGTCTTAGTCATTCCAATGTTCCAATTAACTGCACCACTTCCGTTAGTGTATACTTTATCATTTGGAATTGGAATTATTTCAATTGCTATTAGTTTAATCGGAAGTTTCTTCGCCGTAATTCGTTACTCATTAAAAATTTAATGATTAAATGAGGAAGGAGGAACTTTCGTGGTTAAAAAACTTTTAATTAGCTTAACCGTGTTAACGGCATTGCATTTTGCACCTAAGCAGAATTTAACTGCCGAGGCAACAACAACATGTACAACAACTGAAGAATGTGATGCATTAATTAACCAGGCCCAAAGTCAAATTTCAGATATTAAAAATCAACAAAATGATGCACAGCAGGAATTGAATGCCGTTCAAGAAGATATTGGGGCAATACTTGATAAAATCTCGATGACAGAGAATGCGATTTCTTCTTATATGCAACAAATTAAACAAAAAGAAAGTGAGATTTCGACTAGTGAGAATCAAATTGAGCAACTAGAGGGTCAAATTTCTGAATTGAAAGAAATTGTAGGTGAGCGTGCGCGAGTTTCACAACGATTATCTCGTACAAATACGATTTTAGAAGTTATTTCTCAATCAACAAGTATCGTTGATTTTATTAAAAACTTACGTGTTGTGACACACTTTGCTGAAAGTGATGCAGAGGCAATGGATCAATTAAAATCTTTAGTGTCAGAACAACAAAACTTATTATCTTCTCTTAAAGTTCAAAAGGAAGAATTAGCTGCAAGCAAAGCAAGTTTAGAACAAGAGCGTTCAAATTTAGAGGCTTATGAAGAAAAACTTCAAAGCCAGAAGGCAGCTATTGCAAAGCAAATTCAAGAATTAGAGAGTGAACGTTTATCTCAAGCTGAAATTATTGCAATTGCAGAAGAACAAAAGAATTTATTAGTTTCTCAGACATCAGGCGGATTTATTATTCCATTAAAAACAGGATATGTAAGTTGTGAGTTTATGTGTTATTCAAATCATACTGGAATTGACTTAGGAAACTCAGGTGATACATCAACCCCAGTTTTAGCAGCAGCATCTGGAACAGTTATTCGTTCAGGCTGGCATGCAGCTTATGGATGGCATGTTATGATTTCACATAATATGGATGGAAAAATAATTACAACTGTTTATGCACATATGCACTCAAAACCTTTAGTATCTGTCGGACAACAGATAAATCAAGGGACGCAACTTGGAACCATGGGGAACACTGGTAACTCCTTTGGGGCCCATTTACACTTTGAAATGTATGATGGTTATTATAATTATCCTTATGCGGTTAATCCACGTAAGTATATTAATTTCCCATCTAGATGGTAACAAAAAGATGAGCCAATTGGCTCATTTTTTTTTACACTATTAAATAAGAATGTGTTTATAAATGGAGATTTAGTCTTTTTATACGTCTTTTCCTCATTTTAATCTAATTTATTCCATTTTATAGTCATGACAATGTTACTAAAAATTGATAAAATAAAGATAAACCGATAAAGTCTACATTATTTGGAATAGATGGGAAATACTATAGAGGTTATATTCGTTCCGTTGAATGGAAAAGGAGTGATATGATGAAACGAAATAAAACGTTTCTCATCATTGGAAGCTTTAGTCTAGGTGTAGTCGTAACTTTAATTTTAGCGTTAGTATTTAAACCTGCTACGCAAGTACAAACGATTGTCTCACCTTCTAATTACGGTGAAACATCTTCAGTTACTCAAGTTTATGACGCATTGAAAACATATTATTATTTTTATGATGGTGATGATCAAGCTTTAATTGATGGGGCTATTTCTGGAATGATTAGTTCATTAGATGATCCACACTCTACGTATTTTACGATGAGTGACTACGAAAACTTTGTTGAGCATCTAGAAGAAACTTATTCAGGTATTGGCTGTGAAGTAACAAGTATTAATGGTTATACAATGATTGTGTCACCATTTCCAGATTCTCCTGCAGATGAAGCTGGGATTTTAGCCAATGATTTAGTTGTTGAAATTGATGGCGAGAACGTTGTAGGACAAAACTTACAAGAAGTAACTAATAAGATTAAAGGCCCTGTGGATACAACGGTCACTTTAGGTATCCAACGTAACGATAATCCGGAATTAATTTATATTGAAGTCCAACGACGCGCAATTGAACAAGAAACAGTTAAAACTGAATTAATGACCATTGGAGATAAAAAGATTGGATATTTACAGGTGACAACATTTGGTGAAAATACAGCGAATGAGTTTAAAGAAGGAATTGAGTCACTTGAAAATCAAGGAATGGAATCCTTAGTTGTTGATTTACGTAACAATTCAGGAGGATATTTAACAAGTGTTGTTGAAATGGTTGATTATATTTTACCGCCAGACAAAGTCGTTACAACGATTGAAAATCGTGAAGGTAAAGGAACTCAATATATGACAAGTTCTGAGGGGAAAGATTATGAAGTTGTTACGTTAATTAACGAAGGAAGTGCTTCTGCATCCGAAATATTTGCCGCTGCGATGAAAGAGGCAGGCGGATATCCCGTTATCGGAACAACATCATATGGAAAAGGAACCGTTCAAGTTTCAATGCCACTTGATGATCATTCTTCATTAAAATTAACAACACAAGTTTGGAAAACACCAGATGGAAATTGGATTAACGAAGTAGGGGTAGAACCTACTATAGTTGTTGAAGCGCCAGAATTTTATTACTACTATCAAGTCTACTTAACAGATGGAAAATCTTTAGAGTATGACATGGTAGATAGTTCTATAGCGAATGCACAAAATATTTTAACAGCCTTAGGTTATCAAGTTGGACGCCATGATGGATATTATGATAAATCAACAGTATCAGCTGTTGAAAACTTCCAAGCAGATAATGAAATTCTAGTCACAGGAATTATTGATAATAAAACAGCAAGTGAATTAACATTAGCTTTACGTAATAAAGTTCGTGATAAACAATATGATACTCAATTACAAACAGCACTTGAAGTTTTAATACAAGAATAACAAGGACGCTCGCCACATAAAAGTGGTGAGTTTTTTTGTTAACGAAAAAGGTTTAAAGTAATGTTAAAAGTGGAAAGATTTAATAATGAGATAAAGGGATTGTGTTTGAATACTGGACGTTAGCATTTTGTTTGTTAAATAATTTTTAACTGCTAGGTCAAAAAATTTTAGTATAAAGATAGAATATCTTATTTCCTATCAGTTACGGAAAAACATGAATTCCATAGTATAGATGAATTAGTATTAAAAGGATTAGGGTAGTAAGTCGTTTTAATACTATGAATTGTTTATCGTCTTGTATATAGAGATAGTACGTGTGTTTTAGGTATGATATAATGGGGATAATGTGAGGTGACGTTTAATGCCAAATAATAAGTTTGAAATTGTTTCGAAATACTCTCCATCAGGTGATCAACCAAAGGCAATTAAGCAACTAGTTGAGAATATTGAGCATGGAGTTAAAGAACAAGTTTTGCTTGGAGCAACTGGAACGGGTAAGACATTTACGATTGCAAATGTTGTTCAAGCTGTTAATAAGCCAACTTTAGTACTGGCGCATAATAAAACATTGGCTGGTCAGCTGTATAGTGAATTAAAAGAATTTTTCCCGAATAATGCGGTTGAGTATTTTGTTAGTTATTATGATTACTATCAACCAGAAGCCTACGTTCCATCTTCAGATACATTTATTGAAAAAGATGCGAAGACAAATGATGAAATTGATAAATTACGTCACTCGGCAACTGCTGCCTTATTAGAACGAAATGATGTAATTGTAGTTGCTTCAGTTTCGTGTATTTATGGGATTGGAGATCCTGAAGAATATAAGAGTATGATGGTTTCGATTCGTGTCGGAATGGAAATGGAACGTAATGATTTATTAAAAGAGCTTGTTCGTATTCAGTATCAGCGTAATGATATTGATTTCCACCGTGGGACGTTTAGAGTTCGAGGTGATATCGTAGAAATTTTACCGATTGCAACAGAGAAGAATGCGATTCGTATTGAGTTCTTTGGAGAAGAAGTTGATCGTATTCGTGAAATTGATACGTTGACGGGTGAAGTGTTAAGTGAACGTAAACATGTTGTCATTTTCCCAGCTTCTCACTTCGTAACAGGTGAAGAGCGTATGAAAATCGCTCTTAAGAATATTGAAGAAGAATTAGAGCAACAAATTGAATATTTTAAGTCGGAAGAAAAGTTAATTGAAGCGCAACGAATTGAGCAACGTACGCGTTACGATTTAGAGATGATGGCTGAGATGGGATTCTGCTCTGGAGTCGAGAATTATTCTGGTCCATTATCACTTCGTGAACGTGGAGCAACTCCGTATTGCTTACTTGATTTCTTCCCAGATGATTGGTTGTTAGTAGCGGATGAATCACATGTGACGCTACCTCAGGTCAGAGGAATGTACAATGGTGACCGTGCGCGTAAAGAGACACTTGTGAATCACGGATTTAGATTACCTTCAGCTCTTGATAACCGCCCGTTACAATTTAATGAATTTGAAGAAAAAATTCATCAGGCGATTTATGTTTCTGCAACACCAGGTGATTATGAGTTAGCCCGTACAGATAAAGTGGTTGAGCAAATTATTCGTCCAACTGGATTACTTGATCCAATTATTGAGCTTCATCCAAGTCGTGGACAAATTGATCATTTAGTGGGTGAAATCTATAAACGTATTGAAAAAAATGAGCGTGTTTTAGTGACAACATTAACGATTAAAATGTCAGAAGAGTTAACGAATTATTTAAAAGAACTTGGAATTAAAGTCGCTTATTTACATTCTGAAATTAAGACGCTTGAGCGTATTGAGATTATTCGTGATTTACGTGTTGGAACTTATGATGTTTTAGTCGGAATCAACTTACTTCGTGAAGGACTTGATATTCCAGAGGTATCCTTAGTCGCTATTTTAGATGCAGATAAAGAAGGATTCTTACGTAGTGATCGCTCATTAATCCAAACGATTGGACGTGCTGCGCGTAATGCAGATGGTCGTGTTATTTTATATGCAGATAAGATGACCGGTTCAATGCAACGTGCGATTGAAGAAACCAGTCGTCGTCGTGAAATTCAAGAGAATTTCAATGAAGAACACGGCATTATTCCAATGACAATTCGTAAAGATGTTCGAGATGTGATTCGAGCGACTGAGGTTGTTGAGAAAGAAGCTAAATATGATAAGAAAATGTCGCGTAAAGATAAAGAAAAACTGATGGCTAAATTAGAAAAAGAAATGAAGGAAGCTGCTAAAGCACTTGATTTTGAAACAGCTGCAACGTTACGTGATGCAATGCTTGAATTAAAAATTGAATTAGGCTTATAATAAGATAATGAGGAAGAATTTGTTAACGTCTTATTGGTATAGAAAACTTTGAGGTATACAACATTGTCGGACATTTAGTAAGGAAAGAGGTAAAGATATGGAAAGTTTACGTGAATTATATAAAGTGGGAAATGGACCATCGAGTTCTCATACAATGGGTCCAGCACGTGCAGCAAAAGTTTTTATGGGACGTTATCCAGAGGCTTCATCTTATGAGGCAGTTTTATATGGAAGTTTAGCGGCAACAGGTGAAGGGCACCTAACTGACTATATCATTATTAAAACTATGGATCCAAAGCCTGTTAAAATTACATGGCGTCCAGAAGACTTCCGTCCATTCCACCCAAATGCCATGCAATTTATTGCGTATAACGAGGCAGGTGAGGCATTAGGAGATTGGACTGTTTATTCTGTTGGAGGAGGATCAATTATTGAGGAAGGACAAGGGCGCAATGAAGTAGTAGCGGCTTATCCAGATTCAACAATGGCTGATATTTTAAAAGTGTGTGAAGAGAAAAATTGGACATTAGCAGACTATGTCTATGAGCATGAATCGGATATTAAACCTTATTTAGTTGAGATTTTAACGGTGATGCGTGAAACGTTAGAGAATGGTTTAAAGGCTGAGGGAAATTTACCTGGAAAACTAAATTATCCACGTCGTGCTAAACAGTTTCATGAGCATGCTAAATCAATGCCAGAAGATTTATCAGTTTTAATTTATGCTTATGCTTTAGCCGTGTCTGAACAAAATGCGAGTGGAGATGTTGTTGTAACGGCTCCAACTTGTGGAGCATCTGGTGTCATTCCGGGAACCTTATTTGCTCTTCAACAATTTGAAGGATATAGTGATGATCAATTAGTTGATGCATTAGCAGTAGCAGGATTAATTGGAAACTTAATTAAAACAAATGCTTCAATTTCAGGGGCAGAGGTTGGATGCCAAGGTGAGGTAGGTTCTGCTTGTTCAATGGCAGCAGCAGCTGTTGCTTATTTAAAAGGGGCTTCAAACTTACATTGTGAGTATGCAGCAGAAATTGGACTTGAACATCATTTAGGAATGACATGTGATCCTGTCTTTGGTTACGTTCAGGTTCCTTGTATTGAGCGTAATGCGGTTGCAGCTAAACGTGCCTATGATGCAGCTAAATATGCCATGTTAACAGATGGATATCATACAATTACACTTGATCAAGTGATGCAAACCATGAAAGAGACAGGTCACGACTTAATGGCGAAGTATCGTGAAACAGCACAAGGTGGTCTTGCAAAACATTTTGCAGAATGCTAAGCCGACGTGTGGTATAATAAGTTGTAAATGAAAAAAATCATAACATCCTAAGATGATACTTATAAACAAATCATGAAAAGGGAGTGATCGTATGGCAACAGAGAAAAAGAAAAACACAACGAACGAAAAACCAAAGACTCAGACGTCTAAAGGAAAGAAAGCTCGTAGTAAAAATGAGATTGCCTTATATAGTTTTATTGGAGTCTTAGCGGTTGTAACGGTTTTATTTGCTTACAATGTCATCAGTTATTTTTATATTGAACCCACTAAAGCAGCAGGAAAACCGCAATATGGTGACCGTTTAGATGGTTTAGTGACAATTGATCAATCAATTATAAATGATGCACAGTCTTATGGAAGTGGTCTATCCGGTGTACAATCTGTTAATATTACGGTTGAAGGAATGATTGTTTATATTGATGTTCGTGTTGATTCAACAACAGCACTTACGACTGCTCAGGCAAACACTGAGAAGATTTCAGATTATTTAATCGATGCAATGGATAAAGCTAATGCAAATTCTTCACAGGCCTATAACTTCCAATTAGTTGTGGCAAATGAAGATCCTAAGACATTAGTTGATACAAATCGTGCAGAAGAATTAGATTATATTAAACAACATGACGTTGCAATTGTTGAGCAAGTTGTAGGATATGCTGAAGAATATCCTACAGTAGCTAATATTGAGCGTGCTAACAAAAATATCGCTTATATGCAAACGAGTTATCCTGAAGAAGCAGCCGCTTTTCAAAAACGTGTGGATGCTTTAACAGAGTTAACTGCAGAACAAGAAGAAGCATTAGGTGAAATTCCAACGCTAGAAGTAGATAAAGAAATTAAACCTTCAAGTATTGCAGAGTACCCAAGTTGGGGAACATTAAATCCTGAGACAGGAAAATATGATTGGAAATAGTAAAAGGCAGGGGAGGCTTATTTTAGTCTCCCTCTCTTTGTGAATAAAGGTGATAGAAAAATGTCGAAAAAAAGTGTACCAGTAGTAAAAAATGAATATTATGATGTAAAAATTGAAAGTTTAACACATGACGGTTTAGGTGTTGCTAAAATTGATGGTTTCCCTATTTTCGTGACAAATGCACTAGTAGGCGAAGAAGTTAATATGAAAGTAACATTAGTTAAAAAAACGTATGCCATTGGACGTGCAGTTGATTTATTTGTCGAGAGTCCTGACCGTGTGACGCCGCCATGTAAAATTTATAAACAATGTGGTGGATGTCAAGTTCAGCATCTAAATTATCCAGGACAACTTCAAATGAAATATGATACAGTTGTAAATCAGTTCAAACGCATTGGTCATATTGAAGATGCGAATATTTTACCGACCATCGGAATGGAGGAACCTTGGCGTTATCGTAATAAAACGCAGGTGCCATTTGGTTTAGCTAATGGTGATGTAGTGGCTGGGTTCTATCAAAAACGAAGCCATGAGATTATTGATATGCGTCATTGTTTAATTCAAACTGAAATTTCAGATGAAATTATTCATGAGATGCGTGGAATTTGTCGTGATTTAAAACTAAGTCCGTATAATGAGGAGTCGAATACTGGTATTTTACGCCATGTCATCGTGCGCACAGGATTTAAGACGGATGAGATTATGGTTATTTTAGTGACACGTAAAGAGAAAATCATTAATATGGATCGTATTGTGTCACGCTTATTAGAAAAATTCCCTCAGATTAAAGTTATTGCTCAAAATATTAATCCAAACGTAACAAATGCTATTTTAGGTGAGAAAACAAACATCATTTACGGTGAAGGATATATTTATGATGAAATGAACGGAATTCGTTTCGCCATTTCACCACGTTCATTCTATCAAGTTAACCCTGTTCAAACCGAAACACTTTACTCTAAAGCCGTTGAATTTGCAGGACTAACAGGAGAAGAAATCGTATTCGATGCTTACTGTGGAATCGGAACGATTACATTATTCTTAGCACAACATGCCAAAAAAGTTTATGGGGTTGAAATCATTCCTGAAGCCATTGCCGATGCAAACATGAATGCTAAATTAAATGGATTCGAAAATACAGAATTTGCAGTAGGAAAATCAGAAGAAGTTATTCCAGCTTGGATCGAACAAGGAATCGTTCCAGACGTCATCGTCGTCGATCCACCACGTAAAGGATGCGACAAAACATTACTAGACACAATGCTAGAAGCAGCACCAAAACGCATCGTCTACGTATCATGCGATTCATCAACACTAGCTCGCGACATTAAAATTCTAGTAGACGGTGGATACCAACTAGAAGTCGCACAACCTGTAGATATGTTCCCTCAGACAAGTCACGTAGAAGTAGTGGCTCTGCTTACACGTAAAAACGTGTAAGCAGTTAGCACTACTCTATGCAATAGCTTCACCATGAAGATGAGCTGAAAAGCGAAATCTAAATGGCATGAAGCCACTTGCGTGAGACCAATATTAGAAGAAATTTTGGTGTGGATAAGCGCACTCCATGCAAGGTTCATCCAAGAAAGTGAGCTACAGGTGAAACTTGATTGGTTATGAGCTACTACGCGAAGTGGTCTTCAGTAAATGACTCGCTCTACGAAGTAAGCTATTATCACTCCTGAGTTTGTATCTTTGCGAAATGAGATAGTCAATATAAGTAACGTTATAAAAAATCGAGTATAAAAAACCTCCATAATATCAATTATAATGATTAGATTGGAGGTTTTTTTATGCGAAAATTAGAGAATGCAATAGCTCTTGTCACGTCTTCAACAAGAGGTATTGGGTTAGCGTGTGCTAAGAAGTTAGCGAGTGAGGGTGCCATTGTTTATATGGGAGTTCGTCGTTTAGAGGTCACTCAAGAAATTTGTGATGAAGTGGCTAAAGAGGGTTTGAAAATGAAGCCTGTCTTTTTTGATGCCTACAACATTGATTCTTATGAAACGATGGTAGAAGAAGTGATTAGGGAACAAGGTAAGATTGATATTTTAGTTAATAATTTTGGAACTGGAAGACCGGAAGTAGATTTAGATTTAGTTAGTGGAGATGAGAAAGCTTTTTTTGATATTTTAGAAGCGAATATCGGATCAGTTTATCGTATCTCTAAACTGGTGATTCCTCATATGATTAAACAAGGAAAAGGAAGCATTGTTAATATTTCATCGATTGGTGGAACGGTCCCAGATATTTCTCGTATTGGTTATGGTGTTTCAAAAGCAGGCGTTAACAATATAACTCAACAAATCGCTATGCAGTATGCGCGCTATAATATAAGATGTAATGCAGTATTACCAGGTTTAACAGCAACCGATGCAGCTCTTGATAATATGCCAGAACAATTTATTAAGTCTTTCTTATCGCATGTTCCTTTAAATCGCATGGGAACACCTGAAGACATGGCGAATGCGGTTCTATTTTTCGCTAGCGATGATTCTTCTTATGTAACGGGGCATATTATGGAGGTATCAGGTGGTTATCATTTAGGAACACCACAATATGCTGATTTTGTTGGACGTAAAGTAGTTGAGGAAAAGTAAATAAAAATCCCACTGAAAAGATATGTCAGTGGGATTTTTATGATGGATGTCAAAAAACTGGTAATAAAAAATACAATGAATATAATATTATTAGAAAGTGAGCATTTTAGTTTTCTAGCAAAAAAAGGGGTTATACAATGAGTCATGAAAAGTTGTTTGAAAATAAGTCAATTCAACATTTGATTGTTCTATTTTCATTTCCAACTATTTTTTCTTTAGTTTTGGAGTCATTCGTTTCAATGATTGATACAGCATTTGCGGGGCACCTTGGAAGTATGAGTAGTATTGCTTTGTCAGCAATGGGGCTTTTAACGCCTATCTTACAAATCTTACTAGCAGCTCAACTGATTTTTGGGGTATCCACAAGTATTGTCGTTTCGAAACGATTAGGTGAAAAGAATCAAGAAAAGGTAAATGAAACGTTTACGATTGGATTTTATGGTTGTGGATTGTTTAGCATTGCTATTTCACTATTAATTTTTTTATTACAAGATCCGTTGCTATTTGTTTTAGGGGCGAGTGGTGAGGTTAGACGGTATGCTTTACAGTATTTAAATTTGGCACTAATTTTCAATATTTTTAATTCGCTCGGTTATATGTTAGTTAATATGATTAGGGTGTTTGGTTATCCTAAAATGGAAATTATTATCGGGGTTATTTCAACGCTAAGTAATGTGTTCTTTAACGTGCTCTTTACGTTTATTTTAGGATTTGGATTTATTGGGATTGCCTTTGCGACACTAACAAGTAGTGTCATCTACTTTGGTTGCGCCGTTTTATTTTTAATGCACAAAAAACTGTGGATGAAGAAGGTCCATTTAACTATTAATCCATCGAAAGAGATTTTGATTTCTATTATTAAAATTGGATTTGTGCAGTTTTTGATGCAAGCTCTTAATAGTGTCAGTGGCTTTGTTATTAATCGTCGTTTAATTGGACTTGGATATGTTTCGTCAATTGGAGCCTTCGCCATCTGTAATAATATAAATACGGTGATTTTGTTACCATTAATTGGGTTAACACAGGGGAGTCAATCTGTTATTGCGTATTTCCATGGGCGTCAGAACCATCAATCTGAGAGAATAGCGAAACAAAAAATTGTGAATTATAGTTTAATTTATGCTTTGGTAATCACGATAGTCAGTCTCTTATGGACGAGACCGTTATTAATGATTTTTACGAGTGATGAGAGTTTAATCCAGTCTGCGATTCCGATCCTTAGAATTATGGTAGCGGGATTTCCATTTATGGGAATCATTTATACATTGATTACGTTTATGCAAGTATCGAAAGAAGAAGCAAAGGCTAGCCAGTTAGAGGTGGTAAGGCAAATTGTTTTACTCATTCCTTTAGTTATTGTTTTTTCGGTTCTTTTTTCAAGATTTAATATTTTTAATATTTCAGCAGAACAGGGAATGTTCTTAGCTTTTCCTTTAACAAATATGATTATCGTATTGTTTTATTTTAAAAAGATTAAAACGATTTATAAGGATGACTAAACAGCTATTTAGATAGTAAAAAATAAAGGGAGACGGATTTATGAGTAGAAAAAAACAGTTGAAAATGAGTAAAGTTGGATTAGAGCATTTAGAGCAGTACAATCAATTACTGAGATATGTATTTCAGGTGACAGACCAAGAACTTCAAGAAATTGGATGGCAGGAAAAAGAAATGATTCGAGCTAAATCCCCAACGCTTGAGCGAGCAGATGTGATTGGCTGGTTTGATCGGGACCAATTGATTTCGCAAGTTGCGATTTATCCGATGCGTGTCCGTATTTTTAATCAGACATATGATATGGGGGGCGTGACAGGGGTTGGAACTTATCCTGAGTATGCGAACCAAGGACTGATGCATAAATTACTAATAGAAGCGTTAAAACATATGAAAAATCATAACCAACCTATTTCTTATCTTTATCCGTATTCTATTCCTTATTACAGACGCAAAGGATGGGAGATTGTATCAGATAAGATTGTGTATGAAATTAATGATTATCAATTGCCTAAGCATCGACGCGTGAGTGGGGAAGTTGAACGTGTGGATGCTGAAAGTGAAGAAATTAAAAAAGCATATGAACGCTTTGCTTATCAAACTCATGGTGCCTTACTTCGTGATGATTTAGCATGGAATGAATATTTTCTATGGGATAGTGACGATTTAATGGCGGCTATTTATTATAATGAAGCAGGGTTTGCCGATGGGTATATTCTTTATTTTATTAAGGACGAAATTTTTAATATTAAAGATATGATTTTTATAAATGAGGAAGCAAGGACGGGACTTTGGAATTTTATTAGTGCCCATTTTTCAATGATAAAAAAAGTAATTGGAAATACGTATACGGATGAACCATTAGCTTTTTTACTTGAGGATGCCGATATTAAAGAGACCATTTCACCGTATTTTATGGCACGAATTGTTGACTTAGAAAAATTTATTGAACAATATCCATTTAAGCCAGATACGATTGCAAGGGAGTGGACTTTTACAATGGATGATCCGCTTCTTTCGTGGAATCAAGGCTCTTTTACGCTAAGTATTGATACGGAGGGTGTCAGTAAAATCAAACGTACCAGTGTGAAAACAGGGGATCGCATTGATATCCAAACCATGACGACGATGTTACTTGGATATAAGCGTCCTGATTATCTTCATAAGATTGGTCGTTTGAGTTGTAGTTCAAAGACATTAGATATGTTAGAGGATGCGATTGAGCAACAGACACCTTATTTTTCAGATTACTTTTAAAAAATGAAAAAAGCTCTCAAGATTGTTCTTGAGAGCTTTTTTGTAGATTAATTTCAATACTTTCTTATTTTTAACGAACATTTTTCTGGGCTTAATATACTATATATCAAGAGGATTATAGTTAGGAGGGAGATAATGGATTTTCAATTTATAAAGACGTATGCACCGATGTATGTAGAGGCTGCTAAGTTAACCATGAGTATCGCTCTTTTGGGAATCTTATTGTCTACTTTAGTTGGATTTATCTGCTGTTTAATTCGATATTATAAGATTCCAATTTTACAACGTGTGATTGGGATGTATATAGAACTTTCAAGGAATACACCGTTATTAATTCAATTATTTTTTCTATATTTTGGATTACCGAAGTTAGGGATCTTTTTAAGTTCATATGCATGTGGAGTACTTGGATTAACTTTTTTAGGTGGGAGTTATATGGCTGAGGCTTTTCGAAGTGGACTCGAGTCCATTCCTGACATTCAAATGGAGTCGGGATTGAGCCTTGGTTTAACCAAATGGCAAGTCTTATGTTATATTATTTTTCCTCAAGCAGTAGCAGTCTCGCTGCCTGCTTTTAGTGCAAATGTGATTTTTTTAATCAAGGAAACATCTGTCTTTAGTGTCGTTGCATTAGCAGATTTAATGTATGTAGCAAAAGGATTAATCGGGCTTTATTATAAAACTGACGAGTCCTTGTTGATGTTAGTTGTTGCGTATTTAGTACTGTTATTACCTATTTCATTAATTTTAAGTGTTATTGAGAAGAAGGTGCGTTATGGAGGAGTGGGGAATTAATGTTTTATTTGAAGGAAAAAATTTCATTCGATTGTTACAAGGACTAGGAGTGACATTAGAAATTTCTTTGATTTCTGTGATGATTTCAGTTGTTTTAGGCCTTGTAATGGGGATGTTGATGAGAGTGAAGACAAAGGCCGTTCGTCTAATCTGTCGTCTTTATTTAAATACGGTTCGAATTGTTCCACAGTTAGTCTTATTGTTTTTAGCTTATTTTGGTTTGAGTAAATCTTTTGGGATTAATTTATCAGGAGAAGTGGCCTCTATTTTAGTGTTTTCTTTTTGGGGAATTGCTGAAATGGGAGATTTAGTACGAGGGGCTTTAGATTCAATCCCAAAACATCAGTATGAGACAGCGTTGGCGATTGGATTGAATCAGCGTCAAATTTATCAATATATTATTATTCCACAAACGATTAGACGATTACTTCCACAAACGATTAATTTAGTGACGCGTATTATCAAAACGACTTCATTAATTGTTTTAATTGGAGTCGTTGAGGTCGTAAAGGTAGGACAACAAATTATTGAGGCTTCACGACTAACAGTTCCGACGGCAGCTCTTTGGATATATGGGGTTATTTTTCTACTTTATTTTTTAATCTGTTATCCGATTTCATTGGCTGCAACAAAACTAGAAAAGCATTGGGAGGAGTGAGGTGAAGAGATGAGCTCAACGATATTAAAACTAGACCAGATTACAAAAAGTTATGATAATCAGATTATTTTCTCTAATTTGTCATTAGAGATAAAAAAAGGGGAGGTCGTCGTCGTTTTAGGACCTTCTGGCTGTGGAAAAAGTACATTGCTACGATGTATGAATGGATTAGAGAGTATTCAAGCAGGAGAAATTTTATTAGAAGATGAGGTGATTAGCAATCAGCATAAAAAGATGCATTTAGTTAGACAAAAAATTGGTATGGTTTTTCAAAGTTACGAGTTATTTCCACATTTGAATGTGTTGCAAAATATTACGTTAGGTCCTATTAAAGCACAAAATCGGGATAAGGTCGAGGTGGTAAAAGAAGCAGAGCAATTATTAGAACGGGTGGGGTTATTAGAAAAGAAAAATGCTTATCCACACCAACTATCAGGTGGACAAAAACAGCGTGTTGCGATTGTTCGGGCACTTTGTATGAAACCAGAAATTTTATTATTTGATGAGGTGACGGCTGCGCTTGATCCAGAAATGGTACGAGAAGTATTAGATGTGATGCTTTCACTTGCTAAAGAGGGAAGTACGATGGTCATTGTAACTCACGAAATGCAGTTTGCCCGTGCTATTGCAGATCGAATTATTTTTTTAGATGAAGGACAGATTATTGAAGAAAGTGATCCAGAAACATTTTTTACGAATCCTAAAACGAATCGGGCTAAACAATTTTTAAATCTGTTCACGTTTGAATGAAAGGAGAATTTAGAATGAAAAAAGTTTTTTTATGTTTCATGAGTTTCTTATTAACGTTAGGAGTTTTAGGGGCATGCGGTGAATCAAATACTAGTCAATCAGAAGCGAGAAGTATTGAAGAGATTCAAGAGAGTGGAAAAATTATTATTGGTGTCTTTAGTGATAAAAAACCGTTTGGTTATGTTGATTCGAATGGGGATTATCAAGGTTATGATGTTTATTTTGGGAATCGAATTGCACAAGACCTTGGCGTAGAAGTTGAGTACGTACCCGTTGAAGCGGCAAGTCGTGTTGAATATTTAGTGTCTAATAAAGTGGATATTATCTTGGCAAACTTTACAGTGACTGAGGAAAGAAAAGAAAAAGTAGATTTTACTTTACCTTATATGAAAGTGGCACTAGGAGTTGTTTCTCCAGATGATGCGTTAATTACAGATGTCGAACAATTAAATGGGAAAACGCTCATTGTTAGTAAAGGAACAACAGCAGAAACTTATTTTACTGAAAATTATCCAAATGTAAATTTATTAAAATTTGATCAATATAGTGAAGCCTATAATGCGCTACTCGATGGTCGTGGAGATGCTCTTTCGACTGATAATACAGAAGTATTAGCATGGGCACTTGAAAATGAAGGATTTAGTGTTGGAGTTGAATCATTAGGAAGTATTGATACGATTGCAGCAGCTGTCCAAAAAGGCAATGATGAGTTATTAGAGTGGTTAAATAATGAGATTGTAGAGCTTGGAAAAGAGGATTTCTTCCATGCCGATTATGAAGAAACATTAGCGCCAGTTTATGGTGATGCGGCAACGCCTGATAATATTGTGGTTGAAGGTGGCGTTATTGAATAATTTTGAATAAGGTATGTCTCATGAGAAAAATTTATCGATGAAGATTTGAGATTCTTGAAATCTTTTAAACAAATAAAGAGCCTCTTAGGATTGTCTAAAGAGGCTCTTTTTGGATTAATTAAGATATTTGATGTCATTTATAGGATTTAATTCGAATTGAACAGCTTGTTTTTTCTCAATTAATGGGTTCATATCCACACATTGAATACGCATGTTTTGGTAGCTTACCCAGTAATAGCGAAGAGATTCAGAGCACATAACGGCAGTGTAAATCGTGTAATCAAATAAAACGACGCCACTATCATGCTCCGTAATGGTTTTATCTTCGCCAACTTCAACGATCCCCATTGGAAATTGAACGTTTTTAAATGTTTGGAACATATAGGTAACAGCTTCGATTTCATTTTTTCCTTTGCAAGCGTAATTTTTGAGGAAGGCTAGACGTGTAAATCGAGATGGCGAGCTAAAATCTCCTGGCAGTCCAGCTGCTCCGCTCCCTGAGAAACAGGCTTCAATCGTATCGTCATTCAGTGTAACGCTTGAATAATCGAGACTTCGTATATTGCAGTAATTTAATAAATTGGTACGATGCCAATCGTAATTTGGACTATTTGTTAAGACGCCCATTGAATGTCGGTGAATCTTCAGTTTATCTACATCAGGTTCAATGATGATGGTTTCTCCTGTACGGTCACTAAACATCCAGTGAGTATAACGGATATCCCCGAAGACAGGCTTTGCGATAAGTGTAACATCATTTTCTAATTTTGAAATGACTTCTTCGACGGTAGCACACATACTTAAGAAGTAAGTAACGGCAAAGATAGGTTGTAAGGGGATGGTTCCTTCCTTCACTTCATCAGCATATTTAGCAAACTCACGATAGTAGAGTTGCCCCCCCATTAATCCTTTCTCATTAATGCCTTCAAAAAAAGTTGGAGTTGTTTTTAAGATTAAGGATCCCATTCCTAACACACCATATGAAGAGGTTAACTTGGTTGATTCATCTAGATTTTTTTCAATAGCTGTTCCACAAGCGTAGAAAGTTGTGCCACTTGGAACAAAGGTTATTTTGCTATCTGATGCAATGCGATTGAAATCGAAGTTTCTCCCCCAAAAATGTTTTTGATCCTCACTAATCCAAGATAGCCCGCTACATCCTGCACTCAGAGTTTCTATCGATTGCTTTATCTTATTATCGTTCATGATAATCCTCCTATCTTTAGTATATTTAGATACCATTTAGTTTACGCATAACTTGTTTTTTTATCGTTATTGAAATATTTTTATTACCAATTAATACGTAGAAAGCATGAAAGTAGAGAAGTGAAGAAAATGTGATTATATATAGTTAAAAAGTTCAAGATGCGTTAAGCGTCTTGAACTTTTTTGGATTATTCTTGATTTGTTTTAAAGCTTGCTGCAAATTCATGTAAGACATTGTGGACTTCATCTACATGGTTTGGTTTTATTAAGACTGTAATTTGAGGAATAAAGGCACCAATATCGGCACGTGTAAATGTTCCTGCTTCTTGTTTTTTAAAACATTCATTGACTAATTTTTGAGCTTCATCGACTTTTCCATCTTGAACGCGTTTTAAAATATAGTCTAAAAATTGAGCTTGTTTATTATTCATCATGAAACCTCCTGATATAATATCAACTTTATTATGTCCAAGTCTTTCATGAATATTGCTATTGTTGATCATTATTTTTTTGCATTGAAAAAGACGGTTGTTAAACCGTCTTTTGAGCTTTTTTCTCATTTTGTTTGGCAACAAAGCTTGTGAGCATTGGTGTTAAAAAGGCTGTAATGATGACTGAAGCAGCAACTTGAGCGGTAGCAACAGGAGCAATTAAGACATAAGTTGGATCAACCGCTGCTAAAGCGGCAGGATTAGCAACGCCACTGGCTGCAGTACTTGAAATTGAAGCTCCGGCAATTCCTGAACCACCTGTTAATCTATCAGCTCCAATTGTAATAGCCCCAACAATAAAGACCGTAATTAATCCAAGTAAAATTCCAGATAACCCACCTTGGAATAATTGCTGAATCGACATTCCACAACCAAGTGCAAATCCAACGACGATAATACTTGGAGTCACCCCAGCGCTTAGATTTTTCTTAAGCCATGGCGAGCAACTTCCTAGAATTAATCCAAGGATAAGCGGTAAAATCGATCCGATGATTGGCCAGATTGAAATACTTGCAAGGCCAGCAGAACTTAGAGCAATCATCGTAACAGTAGGTCCGACACTTAAAGATGTAATTCCTACAGCCCCTTTGTCAGAATCGTCACCGTACTGTGCTACAATCCCTGAATAAAGTGCGTTGTTTGCAACAGAGATGGCACTAATAATAGCTAAAGCTGACAATCCTAAGAAATTGTCATTGAATAGGAAGGCCACCCCAAGCCCTAACAAAACTGACATTAATACTTTAGTGACAATGACAACGGCCCCTTTTTTTATAGCGCGTGGTGTACTTTTAATATCAATACTGGCTCCTAAAAAGAATAGGAAGATTCCAACCAAAGCACCTGTTCCATGCACAGCATTTGTAAAGAATCCCCCAATTTCTAAAACTTGAGGAACGAATGAATTTAGTAAAACGCCAATTAGCATTGGGACAACAATCGTGTCTCCCGGAAATCGTTTGTATTTTAGTTTTGCCATTATGATCCCCTCCGATTAGTCTAATACAATACCACCATCACAGTCCCCAATCTCACCGTTAACGAAGCTTGCTGCATCAGAAGCAAAGAACAAAATCATTTGAGCAATCTCAACGGGTTCAGCAGCACGCCCAAGTGGAATCATACCAATAACTTTTGCATTTTTCTGTGCATCTTCAGATAAACTTTTTGTCATTGCCGTATGAGTAAATGATGGGCAAACAGCATTACAACTAATTCCGTATTTTCCACCTTCCTTAGCGATAGCCTTTGTTAGGCCATTAACCCCAGCTTTTGAAGAAGCATAGGCTGCTGTTCCAAGCAAGCCTCCTCCAATTTTTCCAGCTACAGATGAAACATTAACGATGCGTCCCCCTTTTTTCTCAATAAAATAAGGATAAATAGCTGAACAAGTGGTGAAAGTACCGGTCAAATTAATACGAATGGTTCTTTCCCATTCTGCATCACTAATTTCTTGAAATGGTAATTTTGAAATCACACCTCCGACGTTGATTAAACCGTGTACTCGATCAAAATCATTTAAGACAGTTGAAATAACTGAACGGATATTATCGCAGTCTCCAAGATCGATTTTATAAAAAGAAGCATTTCCAAGTTCCTCTGCCGTTGCTAATCCGACTGCCTCGTTAATATCTAAAATAACGACATGTCCGCCACCTTCAACAATTCCTCTTGCAGTTTCTTTCCCAATTCCTTGAGCTCCACCCGTTACTAAGATTGTTTTACCTTTGAAATCAAACATTTTACAAGCCCCCCTCATTTTTGTGAAAAAAATCATTAATTAACTTACGCTAACATTATAGCACTGAAGGCATAAACGGAAAATGTGAGCATAGCCTAGAAAGTAGATGAGGTATTAGGCTACTAGCACAAAGGAGAGAGAATGTGAAAGAGGAATTAATACAATCCATTTTGCAAGGAGAATCGTTTGAACAAGTGGTCGATAAAGCTGCGAAGTATTTAAATAACCCACTGGTTATTATTAATAATTCTTACAATATTATTGCTCATTCTTCCTGTATTAAAATAGATGATTTGATTTGGAACAATGCAGTTAGTAGAGGTTATATTACCCTTGAATTTGCCACGACGTTAAATCATTGGCACACATTAAAAGATAAGAATCGAAAATATGAATGCATGACGGTTGATCAAATCAATGAACGAAGACGTCGTTTTTATAAACTTGAGATTAATCATCAATTACTAGGGTATCTTAATATTACGGAAGTAAAACATGATTTTGATGATTTAGATGAGGAATGTTACTACTTCGTTAGCCAAGTGTTAGCAAAGGAACTTCTAATCCAACAAAAATTAATGCCACCAAGTGATCGGCTTCAAAATGAAGATATTTTATTAGAATTACGACGTGACAACTATATTAATCGTATTCATCTTTATGAACGGGTTCAATTTAGTCATTTAAAAATGACGTCGACATATCGAGTATTATGCTCAGATTTAAACGATTTTTTATCCTATAATGCAGATGAAGATGATTTTAAGCATGAACTTTTATCCCATTTTCCGGGTTCAACCATTATTGTTGTGGATAAAATTTTGATTATTTTGGTGGAGGAGAGGGCGGGCTTATTTAATAAGGAGCTAAATGATTATTTAAAGTTTAAACAGTTGATTCTTGGCATTAGCGATGTTTTTTATGAGTTATTTGAGTTTAAACGGTATGAGAATCAGGCGATTAGTGCTTATGAGAATCGTAAGTATTTGTTAGATGATTTTGATAGATATGTGTTTTATGAGCAGGTTAAAATTTATGATTTACTAAGGCAGATTCCAAGAGAAGAATTACTATATTTTTGTCATCGAACAGTTTTAAACATTTATGAATATGATAAAAAGTTTGAAACAGACTATTTAAATACACTAAATGTTTATTTAAGAATGAAACAAAGTATAAAAGCAACCTCAAATTATCTGTATCTGCATCGTAATACCATTAACTATCGGATATTAAAAATTAAAGAGCTCTTTCATTTAGATTTGGATGATTATGCGGTGGTCAATCAGTTACTATTTTCATGTCAAATCATACAGGTTTGGTGTAAGTAAAGAGGATCATCATAAATTTATTTTACTTATTACATCATTTGTGATATTTGTTAATTAATACTATTTATTATAGTCATTGAAATTATAGTTTATTAGGTAAAGAGGGATTGAAACAATGGGGCTAGAACTCAAGAATGCATTTGCTTTATTTAAGTATAATTTTAAAGGGATTCTCTTATTTGAACTGCTATTTAAGCTGATGTCATGGATGATTTATACACCGATTTTACTTCTTTTATTTAGGTTATCAGTTTATATGAGTGGTTATGGATTTATTACAGTTGAAAATTTTATGTCGTATTTATTACGACCATCTACTTTGATTATTATTTTTTTATTGCTTGGTTTTTTTACATTACTGTTGTTTTGTGAAATTAGTGGTTTAGTGTACGCTTTTCATGCATCGTATCACCGGGTAAAAATATCGTGGTTTGATCTATTTTATTTATCCTTGAAGTCACTTTTCAAGTTAATTAAAACAAATCTGATGATAGCACTGATTGCAGTAATGGGAATTTTAATGTTTTATTTTAATATTCGAGGAAGCTATTTTCCAAAATTAACACTGACGGGTGTGGTAAATGACTATATTGTCTCGAATCGATTATGGATGATTTTATTTTTGATTGTTGGGGTGTTGTTTTCAATCGGATGTGTAAGATGGATGTATTGTCCTCATTGGTACAATTTATCGGATTTAAGTTTAAGCTCATCTATTCAGGCGAGCGTTAAAATGACACATCATCGATTTTTAAATAGTGTAGTAAGGGTAATTTTATGGTATGCAACCGTCATTGTGTCCGTTTTATTACTTGAAACAGTTGGATTTGGTATGATGGCTTTGTTAACTGAAACTTTAAATCAGTTTTCTATTTGGATTTTTACAGTCAAGATTATTGTTTTTATGAGTTTAATTTTATTAATGACCATCTTTTTGATTCCAGCCCAGTATTGTCAAATAAGTGCCAGCTATTATCATTGGTTACATGAGAAAAGAATTGGCGTGCCAGGTTGGAGGAATATAAATTTAGATTCTTCCAAAAAAGTAATGAGTATCTTTATTCTATGTTGTTTTTGTTTCATTGGTGCTGGATTGATGATGGGGTCTAATATTTATAAAGATACGTTTGAGACATTATCCCTTATCAGACAGACTGAAATAACAGCTCATCGTGGTTATTCAGCAATGGCGCCTGAAAATACAATACCCGCGATTGGGTTAGCAATTGAGCATGGGGCAGATTATATTGAAGTTGATGTTCAAAAAACGAAAGATGAGGTGTTAGTACTCTTTCACGACCGAACACTCAAAAGAATGGCAGGAATAAAGAAAAAAATAAGTGATTTAACATATGATGAGTTATCCACGATTGATCTTGGAGCATCATTTGATGATATTTTCGAGGGAACACATATCGCAACACTTGAAGAAGCTTTAGAGTTATGTGCAGGTCGTGCCAAACTAAATATTGAATTGAAATCGTCTGAGGAGGATTTAGGAAGACTGGTTGTCGATATGGTAGCAAGTCATGACATGCTTGAGGATATTGTGATTACAGCAGCCGACTATGAGGCAATAAAACGAGTTAAAGAATATAATAACGAAATTATGACAGGATATATTACATCAGCCCTTTACGGTGATGTGAGTGAGATGAAGTATGCAGATGTATTTAGTCTGCAATCAAGTTTTATTACAGCTGATTTAGTTGCAGATATTCACCGTCATGGAAAATTAGTTTTTGCTTGGACCGTTAATAATTTAAATGAAACGAAGCGTTTAATGGAATTAGGTGTAGATAATATTATTACAGATTATGTGGAGCATACACTTGAAGTTAAAGCTTCTTTAATAAAAGCAGAATAAAAATTTTAAAAGGTGACTTTTGTTATTTCGACAAGAGTCGTCTTTTTTTGTTTTTTGCGCTTAAATAGAGAATAGATTGGAAAAACTAATACAAAAGTTTAGTTCCTCACATTTTTTGCAACGTTCTTTATTAGGTTTAATCTACGTTTTTGCCTAATAGTTGAGGAGTGTTTTGTACGCAAAACGCTAGGAAATCTACATATCTAAGAACAGTTACAGTCCATCATATTTTTGGGAATGGGTCCCCTGCGCTACGGATGAGGTTACGAATCGTAGCTTTTCTCCACTAGTAGGGAATGGGTCCCCTGCGCTACGGATGAGGTTACGAATCGTAGCTTTTCTCCACTAGTAGGGAA